>MTLE01000014.1_pt1 | contig 61804 bp, 69 predicted proteins | sample 1982461 | NCBI WGS metagenome assembly MTLE01 (sample SAMN05712605, study PRJNA340218) | biofilm metagenome | isolation source: sample SPL anode biofilm adapted to -200 mV | place: USA | collected 2012-02-03 | reverse complement strand
GCTAAGTCCGACAGACTCCTAGGTTTGCCGAAAATTAGTTAACCGGTTAACGGATAACAGGGGAACCATGAACGACTCGGACAGACTGCTGCACAATTTACATCAAACCACCCGGGTGATTGCCAGGGGGATCAACCGGGTGCTCGAGCCATGGGGGCTGTCCAGTTCGGACTGGAGCCTCATACGTGCCCTGAAACTCCACGGCCCCCAGACCCAGCGCAGCCTGGCCGCTTTCCTCCATATCGAGCCGCCGGCCATCACCAAAAGCCTGGCCAGGCTCGAACAGCGGGGGCTGATCGACAGGAGTGAGGGAATGGACCGGCGCACCAAGACAACCAGCCTGAGCGAAAGAGCCGTGCAGCTGTATCCGCAATGGGAGCAGCGCATCGGGGAACACCGCTCGTCGCTGCTTGCAGGCCTTTCCGGGGAACAGCAGGACGAGCTGCAGTATCTTCTGACCCATATCCTTGAAAATGCCCGGAAATACGTGACGCCGGACAACAAGGGGGAGCTTGAGGCATGAATAACGAGGCTTTATGGACAAAACCCTACACCCTGACCCTGCTGGCCTCGTTCCTGATCTTTATCCCCTACTCCCTCTATCTGCCCGTCCTCCCGGTCTACGTTCTCGACGAGCTCCACGGCTCCCTGGCCGCCGCCGGGATGGTCAACGCGGTTTTCCTGCTGGCGTCGGTCCTGTTCCGGGCCCAGACAAGCCGCTTTGAAAGCATATTCGGCGTACGGACCGTGCTGCTGGCCAGCGGATTTCTGTTCATGTTCTCCAATTGCCTGTTTCTGCTGACCGATGCAACGGCACTGGTACTGCTGATCCGTTTTTTCAGCGGAGCCTGTTTTGCCATCGTCAATACCTGCATCAATGCCATCGGCAGCAGGCTTGCCCCCCTCAAGCGCAAGGGCGAGGGGCTGGGCTACCTGACCATGGTTGTCACCGCCGGCAATGCCATCGGCCCCTATATCGGCCTTAACCTAGCAAAGTCATTCGGATTCAGCCGGGTTTTCATCTTCAGTGCCGCCATCTCGTTGGCAGGTTTCCTGATTGCCCTGATGATCGACGTCCAGGAGGAACCATCCACCAAACAAAGCGCTGTGCGGGGTTTTGCACTGAGGGACCTCTTCGAGGCCCAGGCCATGCCGGCCTCGGGCATGGTCCTGCTCCTGTCCGTTGCCAATGCCGCGGTGATCACCTTTGTCACGGTCTACGCCAACAGCCTGCGGCTGAGCGCGGCAGCCGCCTATTTCTTCGTTGTCATGGCTACCTGCTCGGTGGGATCCAGGCTCTTTACCGGCCGGTTGTACGACCGGTTCGGCGCCAATGTGGTCATCTATCCCGCCATTGCACTCATGGCTCTGGGGCTGCTCATCCTCGGTCATGCCGGCTCATCGCTGCACATGCTCATGGCGGCCTCCCTGATCGGTTTGGCCTATGGCGCCGCCGTACCCGGCTTTCTCACACTCGCCATCCAGCACTCTCCCGCGCACCGTACCAGCGCGGTTACCGCGACCTATTTCACCTTTCTGGATATCGGACTGGGAACCGGTTCCTGCCTTGTGGGCGCCTGCATAGCCTTTACCGGCTACTCCGGGCTCTACCTCCTGCTCAGCCCGTTTGTCCTGGCAATCATGTTCCTCTATTACCGGCTGAGCCGCACGAGGAACAACCCAGCTCTACCGGCCTGAGAGCAGCGTCCCCCCCAAACAGTGAAAACCTTCGACAGCCCAAGGCCCACAGCCGTTGTGAACCGATTCACAACAATCTCTCATCTTTTTACTTGCACCCATCCGCACAAGCGGATACATTTACATTCCACAAAGAGAACCGTCGACAGTCACCTGCCACTCCAGCCGGAAACTGTATTCAACCGGAAAGGACGACAACACCATGGATGAACGCTTGAGAGAACTGATCGCCATCGGCGCCTCGGTAAGCGCCCACTGCCAGCCCTGCCTCAGCCATCACCTGGAGAAGGCCCGCGAACTGGGCATTTCAGACGAGGAGATCCTGGCGGCGATTGAAACAGGCCAGATGGTCAGCAGGGGGGCCATGAACGCCATGGGCACGTTTTCAGCCTCGCTCGTGAAACCGGCTGCAGCGGCATGCTGTTGTGGCTCTTCCCCCAGTTCGTCACCCAGCAGCTGCTGCGCATAGTCGAGGTCACGCCCCATGCTCAAGCAAGCCGCCGATTACCTGACCTTTGATCTGATGGGGCTCACGCCCGGCACCCGCCTGGGCGAGGCGCTTAACTTCTTCCTCTACGACACCACCAAGATCTTCCTGCTCCTGACCACGATCATCTTCGTGGTGGCCATCATCCGCTCATCCTTCCCCCCGGAGCGGACCAAGCGCATTCTCTCCCACAAACGGGAATACATCGGCAACATCCTGGCCGCGCTGCTGGGCATCGTGACGCCCTTCTGCTCCTGCTCGGCAGTGCCGCTCTTCATCGGCTTCGTGGAGTCGGGGGTACCGCTGGGGGTGACTTTTTCGTTCCTGATCTCCTCGCCCATGGTCAACGAGGTGGCACTGATCATGCTCTGGGGGCTGTTCGGCTGGCAGATCGCCCTGATCTACATCGGCACCGGCCTGCTGGTGGCCATTATTGCCGGGATCATCATCGGAAAACTGAAGATGGAGAAGCATGTTCAGGATTATGTCTGGAAGATGCAGGTGGGCAACGCCGACATCAGGGTCATGACCTTCCGGGAAAAGATCGACTATGCCCGCGACTACACCCTGGATCTCTTGAAGAAGATCTGGCCCTACGTGGTGGTGGGCATCGGCATCGGCGGTTTCATCCACGGCTATGTGCCCCAGGATTTCCTGGCCACATGGGCCGGCCGTGACAACCCCTTTGCCGTGCCGCTGGCCGTGGCCCTGGGGGTGCCGCTCTACTCCAACGCCGCCGGTGTGATCCCCATCGTCCAAGCCCTGACCGCCAAGGGGATGGCCATGGGCACGGTGCTGGCCTTCATGATGGCGGTCACGGCCCTGTCACTGCCAGAGGCGATCATCCTGAGCAATGTGCTTAAAAAGCCGCTGCTGGCAACCTTCTTCGGCGTCGTGGCCCTGGCCATCGTCTGCATCGGCTATCTGTTCAATGCGATACTCTGATCAACCCTATCCGAGTAAAAACCACCACAAAGGAGAAAAGAGAATGAAAATCGAAGTTCTGGGAAGCGGCTGCGCGAAATGCAAGACCCTGTACGAGGCGGTCAAGACGGCGGTCAGCGAGAAGGGAGTGGAGGCCGAGGTCGTCAAGGTGGAGGACATGCCCACGATCATGAAATACGGCGTGATGAGCACCCCGGCCTTGGTCATCGACGGAAAGGTGGTGTTTTCCGGCAAGATCGCTTCAGCCGCCGAAATCCAGAAATACCTGTGAGAAAGCTCATCCTTGGAACAATTCTGGCACTCTCCTGCCTGGCCCACCTGCCGGCGCTGGCGGCGGAACTTCCTTCCGCAACCGACAGCAGCATCCGGGCTGCCTTGAGCTCCGGCAGGCCCAGCGTGGTCGACTTCGGCGCCCGCAGCTGCATCCCCTGCAAGAAGATGGCGCCCATACTGGAAGAGCTGAACCGCGAGCTCAAGGGCAAGGCCAACGTGCACTTCAACGATGTCTGGAAAGATGATGTCCTGGCGAGGGATTACCGCATACAGATGATCCCGACCCAGATCTTCTTCAACGCCGCAGGCAAAGAGGTCAAGCGCCACATGGGCTTCATGGACAAGGCCGACATACTGAAGGAACTGAAGGCATTGGGTTTGAAATGAGCCTGCTGGACAACGTGGAGCAGATCATCAGCCTTTACCCGCTGCTGGCTTTCATCGCGGTCTTTTGTGCCGGGGTGCTGTCGTCGGCCACTACCTGCTGATGCTGTTCGCCGGCACCTTCACCGGATTCGTGGAGGGGTCTGCCAAGGCCCGCGGCGTTGTCAACTTCTCGTCATGGTCCAAACGAATCAGCGGCGGGGTGATTACGCTGACGGGTGGCTGGTTTGTGTGGCAGGGGATGTAATCCCCGTTTCACATCATTAGATGCTATCAGAGCGGCAAGAAAGCAGGCAACGAAGGCCCTCAACCAATCAGGACCATCCCCGCCATCATCCCCATGGGAACCTGATCGCTAGCGGTGTCCCTGGTGATGATCTGGAAGCGCCAGCCGACCGCCTTGCACAGCTGTTCAAAGTTGACCCCGATTCCGGACAGGGATGCCCTGGCCTGGTCGGGGAAGCGGCACTCTCCGCCTGTCTCCAGCACGACGCACGATTCCCGGTCAGCGCAGAAGATCATTTTGCAGGAGCCGGCGGCAAAGCCCCGTGGGTCGGTGTATCCTCTCTCCCGCGCCAAGCGTTCGATGGCCGCGGCTATCTCGTGGATGCGCCTGGCCACATCATGCCGTTCCTCCCCCAGCAGCATCTCCGTGGGAGCGTCGATCTTGAACACCAGGGCATGTTCGTAGCGGGAGAGGAGTTCCCTGAACTCGGCCGGTTTCATGACATGGGGCGGGCAGCCCGGCCCCTGGCCATAGCCGGGGCATTGGGGCGAGGCGCACATCTCAGGGAAGCGGTCCTCCACCACGACCAACCGCGCCGGGATGATCCGGGCATCACTGGCGCCCAACTCGATTGCCTTTTCGATCAGCTCCTGCAGTGAATCATGACTGTTTTCCACTCCCTTGTTCCCTCCCAGCCTCCCGTTTTTGTTATCCGATTCGTTTTAGTTGCGAATTTTTACCGTCCCATTTTGGGGCCAGTCGTTGTGGCCTCCGGGGATTTCATAAAATTCCGCCAGGGGCAACGACTTGGCCAGAGCCCTCGCATGGCGGATCGGCAGTATCCTGTCGTCGATCGCTCCGTAGATCTCCAGTTTCCCGGTATATCCCGCAAGCGCCTCAACATTGTCCCAACGATCAAACAGGAGCAGACCGGCCGGGATCAAGGGAAAATGATATCTCGCCACGCTCGCAAGTGTGTCGAAAGGAGCGACCAGTACGATCCTGTCCGGCTGTCTTTGCAATTTGGCCAGGGTGGATGCTGGACCGCTTCCGATTGATTCACCCACGACGCAGAGGGGAGTGTTCGGATATTTCCTGCTCAACTCCCGATACGCACCCTCCGCCGCGGAATCAAACGACGACTTGCCAGGGGAACCTTCGCGGTTGCCGTATCCCGGATATTCCAAGATGAAGACCGAATCGGAGCCGGAAAAACATTGGAGGGCGTAGGCGCGATCCGCCGCCTGTCCGCCGTTTCCGTGAATGAACAGCCAGACATTCTTGGGATCGTTCACTTTGCGGGCATAGCCGATGGTACAGCCATCCACTACCCATGGGGCAAGACCGTTCGTTTCCGAATGGTGGCTCGGATAGTAGAGCATTCGGCGCTGAAAGACGGTAACGACTGTCAGGAGCGTTACAAAGGTTATCAGCGCAACTAGTAGCATGCGTTTCAGTTGGGTCATTTTGGGTGGCTGTTCGATCACAATGCAGATTTTCGTCTGTGAACATGAAAAACAATTATGACCAAGGGGGTGGAGAAGTTGTGATCGTCCCTGACTCCATGCCTCACCCTCATTACATTAGAGTTCTGCCAAGGTACACAACCAGCTCGCATGGGTCAAATATTCTAATGATCACGCCGGCGACCCATCATTTATACAACAATTCAAATATCGCAGGACGACACCTCGCCCAATCCCACCGTCAGCGATAACACGACCACGAGTCACCTTCCTTGCCATCCCCCCCGTTGGCGATACACTCCCCTTACGGGCACAACCATCATAACCTTTTCGCATGCCCCGTCATTCCCGCTCCGGGCCTATCCCATGGAACCGTTGACCGATCCACGCCCACCCGGCCCCCTTCCACGAGACAACCGTTGCCAGCGGCATCCTGGAGACCGGCATCAAGGCAATCGACCTCTTAAGCCTCTTCGGAGGCGCTCTGTTTCTGCTTCACGGAAGACCCTGGCCGGGGTGGAAAGGGGAGAGACAGAAGCCGACTTTCTTCGCCACACCAGGATATGTGCGCGCCTGTCCCCGTACGTAATGTATGTCACATTTTCCCCTTGCCAATATCCGCTCAAGCGGATATATACTTTCCTTACACGATCAATAAACTTACTCAATGCCTTACAAAGGATTACCATGAAACAACGCATCCTCTTCCTCTGCACCCACAATTCCTGCCGTTCCCAGATGGCCGAGGGACTGGTCAACCACTACCTGTCCGACCACTGCCGGGCCTTTTCCGCCGGCACCCAGGCCACCCGGGTTAACCCCCTGGCTGCCCAGGTGCTGGCAGAGCTGGGCATCGACGTTTCCAACCACCGCTCCAAGACCCTGGATGAATTCCAGGGTGAGAGCTTCGACCATGTGGTCACCCTCTGCGGCGATGCCAATGAGAGTTGCCCGCTGTTCATCGGAGGAACGGAGCGCGTCCACCACGGTTTCGACGATCCATCGCGGCTCAAGGGCAGCGAGGAGGAGGTTCTGCCTGAATTCCGCCGAGTTCGGGACGAGATAAAAAATTGGATCATTACCTACTTCGGAGGTACACCATGACTGAGCACGTCTCCCGAAAGCTGTCCTTCCTGGACCGCTGGTTGACGCTCTGGATATTCGCCGCCATGGCGCTGGGCGTGGGCATGGGCTTTTTCATTCCGGGCGTGGAAGCCTTCATCAACAGCTTCCAGGTAGGGACCACCAACATCCCCATCGCCGTCGGCCTGATCGTGATGATGTACCCTCTATTTGCCAAGGTGAAGTACGAGGAGATGCCGGAAGTTTTCCAGAACAAGAAGATCCTGGGCATGTCGCTGATTCAGAACTGGCTCATCGGACCGATGCTCATGTTCGTCCTGGCCATCGCCTTCCTCCAGGACAAGCCGGAGTACATGGTCGGTCTGATCATGATCGGTCTGGCACGCTGCATCGCCATGGTCATTGTCTGGAACGAACTGGCCAAGGGGAGCACCGAATACGCTGCCGGGCTGGTGGCCTTCAACAGCATCTTCCAGGTGCTCTTCTTCAGTGTCTACGCCTGGTTCTTCATCACCGTGCTGCCGCCCATGATTGGCCTCGAGGGGGTGGTGGTTGACGTGAGCATCGGCCAGATCGCCGAGAGCGTCTTCATCTACCTGGGCATCCCCTGTATCGCCGGCGCCCTGACACGGCTGATCGGGGTCAAGACCATGGGCAAGGAGCGCTACCACCGCGTGGTAGTGCCCAAGATCAGCCCTCTGACCCTGATCGCTCTGCTGTTCACCATCGTGATCATGTTCAGCCTGAAGGGGAACCTGATCGTGCAACTCCCCATGGACGTGGTGCGCATCGCCATTCCGCTGCTGGTCTACTTCGTGGTAATGTTCCTGGTCTCCTTCTGGATGGGCAAGCGCCTGGGCGCCGACTACTCCAAGACCACCACCCTGGCCTTTACCGCCGCCAGCAACAACTTCGAGTTGGCCATAGCCGTGGCAATTGCCGTGTTCGGGATCAACTCCGGCGCCGCCTTTGCCGCGGTGATCGGGCCGCTGGTGGAGGTGCCGGTGATGATCGGACTAGTCAACGTGGCCTTCTGGTTCCAGCGCAGATGGTTCGCCGGCGGACTCGTGACTCGTGACCAGTAACGAGCCACGAGTACCAGGCTTTTCAGCTTGAGTATGTAAAAACGACCAAGTTTCTGGCAAGATGGATTCAGGAGCACTTCATCTTCAGGGGAGGATGCCATGCTGAGAAGAACCTGTCGCGAATGCGGAGCAGAAATGGTCAGGAAGCAGACCCTGGATGGTGTCACCATCTTCTGTGAAACCTGTGACAGCGAAACCCCCTTCGACGAGGTCGTGGTGGAGCCGTACTGTCCCGATTGCGGGGAAAAGATCTCGGTCTGCTCCAAATGCTGCAAGGGCTTTTTCTGCGGCAGATGCAATTCCCTCAAATCCAGCAAGAGGATCATCTGGAAACCGGCTTAAGGGGGCGTGCATGCCCCACACGCCCCATGATCATGCCCGCTTTTTCGTGGCGCTCCCGTTTTCCTCCCGGCAGGTATTCACGGGTGCCACACCATAACCATCAAGGACGTCCCATGCTCAGAAAACTCTGTCAAGAATGCGATACGGAAATCAGCAGAACCTACACCACGGACGGGTTCAGCTACACCTGCCAGGCGTGCGGGGAAACCGCCTTCGTCGAGGTAGACATGGAGCCCTACTGCCCCGACTGCGGCGAGAGGGTTGAGTTCTGCGTCAAGTGCAGCGCGGGATTTTTCTGCAACAGTTGCAGGGCCATGATCTCCAGCAAGAGGATCGTCTGGAAAAAGGCTTGAGCGCCAGGGCCTCGGCCATGTGACGCTTCTCCCCCCCCTGAAAACTGCGGCACAGCAGGAGCAATCCCCGCACAGCCGGGTGGAATCCTCCTGCGGAGGCGAGGGGGCAAGAGCGCCCTTGACAAGCCCGGAAAAATCAACCAAGGTATCTCACCCGAACGCCACCCTATCCCCTACCAACAGGCGCATCCGGAACAAGCGGCCCGGAACCGGTTTCCGCATACCGCCACCCCAAGGAGTCTTTGAGCCCCGTATGAACAAGCCGACATGGAGTATCGCAAACCTCTCCCATGCCCCCTCGACCGTCATCACTGCCGCAACCACACCGCTCCCCACCTTCGCGGACGGCACACCGCAACCGGCCCTTTTCCCCTACCCTTCCAAGCTGTTCGTGGAAACAACCACCTATTGCAACCTGAAGTGCAGCATGTGCATGAAGCAGACCATGGGGAGCGAACTGAAGGAGGGGTTCCTGACCATGGAGGTCTTCAGGGGACTGGACCCTGCCTTCCCCCGAGCAGAGTCGCTGGTGATGAGCGGTATAGGCGAACCGTTGCTCTGCGGAGAACTGGAGGACTTCATCCGCCATGCCCGCGCCCGTATGCCGCGGGACTCCTGGATCGGCTTCCAGTCCAACGGCCTGCTTCTTGATGAGAGCCGCGCCGTTTCCCTGATGGATGCGGGGCTGGACCGGATCTGCCTCTCCGTTGATTCGGTCTCGCCCGGGACCTTCAGCACTGTCCGCGAGGGGGGTGAACTGGGGGATATCGACCGGGCCTTCGCCGGCCTCGCCAGCGCCAGGGAACGCTGCGGACGCCCCGACTTCAGAATCGGCATCGAGTTCGTGATCATGCGCGACAACCTGCACGAGCTGCCGTCAACGCTGCGCTGGGCCGCCTCCCGGGGTGCCGACTTCGCCATCACCTCCCACCTGCTCCCCTACGATCCGGCTTTTGTTAAGAATGCGGCCTATGAGCCCAACACCGAAGACGCCATCCGCCTGTTCGAGAGCTGGCGCAAGCGGGCGGAGACTGAGGGGATCGACATGAGCGATTACTTCAAGACCGCCTTCCTGCGCTACAGCCGCACCCCGGAACAGGAGCGCATGGTGGCCTTCGTGCAGCAGATGATGGACGATGCCCGCAGTCGCGACATCTTCCTCAACGTGGAGTCGCTGCTGCAGCGAGATCCCGGCTGGTACGCCCGGGTGGAAAGCACCTTTGCCGAGGCGCGCGCAATCGCCGCAGAACAGGGCCTGGAGCTCAGGCTCCCGGCGGTGGCGCCGCGCAGCAACCGGGCCTGCGACTTCCTGGAAGGGGGGAGTGTCTTCGTCTCCTGGGACGGCAAGGTGCATCCCTGCTACTTCCTCTGGCACAAGTACGTCTGCTACTTCACCGAGCGGAAGAAGCATGTCTCCACGAAGAGCTTCGGCTCCCTGGCCGAGACCGGCATCATGGAGATCTGGAACAGCGACGACTTCCTCCAGTTCCGCCGCGAGGTGCTGCGCCACGACTATCCCTTCTGCGCCAACTGCAACCTGATCCCCTGCGAATACCTGTACTGCGAGGAGTTCGAGCAGGACTGCTATACCAACACCGTCCCCTGTGGCGACTGTTTCTGGTGCATGGGGCTGTTCAACTGCATGAGCTGACCCGCCGCCGGAACCTGTACAGCTGAACCCCCAAAAAACAAAGAAAAGGGAACGCGGATCAAAGCGGATTGTCGCGGATTTTGTGGACTGCACTTGGCCATACATCCGCGTACAATCGCCCGATCCGTGTCATCCGCGTTCTATTCAGTCATCACCCTTGAAACCCCCCTCCCCCCGGAACTAGATTCGACTCTCATTTCGACCGCAACGGGGTAAAACGCCTCGCCGTTCCGCTGAAGTCCGCGAAAACTTGTCCCCCTTGCAGGCCAGCAAGGTGATCATTTACAGACATATAGAGCACAGGAAAATCAGGTCCACGCTCTTCGTGCCGTTCAGGCGCCGGTAACCGACTACCTGGAACCAGCTACCATCTGCAATGAAGACAGGAAGTGACACCATGCTTCAAGGGGATAGGAAATACTTCGGTTTCGGCGGTAACGTCTTCTTCTCGGGGCTGGTCAGTTTCTTCATGGATATCAGCTCGGAAATGATCTATCCGCTGGTGCCGCTCTTCCTGGCCAATGTGCTGGGAGTCAACAAGTCCATGATCGGCCTGATCGAGGCGATCGCCGAAGCGACCGCCAGCCTCCTCAAGGTCTTCTCCGGCTTGTTTTCCGATCGCATCGGTGATGGCCATGGGCTACGGAATTTCCACCCTTAGCAGGCCCATAATTGCCACAGCTGGCATATGGCCGCAGGTTCTGGCATCCCGTTTTGTTGATCGGCTTGGCAAGGGAATCCGAACTGCGCCGAGGGACGCGATCATTGCAGAATCCGCGGAATCGACTCATCTGGCCCGGGCTTTCAGCTTTCACCGCTCAATGGATACCATGGGAGCGGTGGTCGGTCCCGCCATCACCCTTCTCTTCCTCGGGCATTTCAGCAACGATTACCGCATGGTTTTCTGGCTCTCCATGGTACCTGGCATACTAGCAGTCTTCCTGATCATCCTATTCATCAAGGAGAAGAGCGAACCGACTCCATCGGGTGCGGAGCGACCGAAACTCACGCTTAAACACTTCGACTGGAAGGTGAAGTTCTTCATCCTCATCGCCACCCTCTTCGCCCTGGGCAACTCCAGCGACGCGTTCCTTATCCTGCGGGCGGAGCAGGTCGGCGTCCCGACGGTGATGATTCCGGCGGTATACCTGGTATTCAATCTCGTCTACTCCCTGTCAGCCATTCCGGCCGGCATGGCTGCGGACAAGTTCGGCAAGAAGCGGCTCATCCTGTTCGGCTTCATTCTTTTCGCCGGCCTCTATTACGGCTTCGCCGTTGCCAAGAGCGCCACCGCCATCTGGCTTTTGTTCGCCGCCTACGGACTTTTTATGGGGCTGACCGAGGGGATACAGAAGGCGTTTCTGGCCACGATTATCCCATCCGACTTCAAAGGAACCGCCTTTGGGATGTATGCAACCTCCGTGGGACTCGCCACGCTTCCCGCAAGCCTCACCGGTGGCTGGCTGTGGGACCACGTATCGCCGGCCGCGACCTTCTACTACGGTGCGATCATGGCAACGTTCTCGGCGCTACTATTCATGGTTCTGATAGTCGCCGTTAAAGCAGGTAACGTGAGGATGAATCCTTTCTGAGATGCGGCGTTGACAACCCGTACACCGCGATTATACTTGGTGCCAAACATAGCCAACGGCGATGGAGTTCGCCAAAACCGCTCGAAAAAGCTGATGACTCCTGCTCTTAAAACCAAAGACAGGAGTTTTTTCATTTTCAGCGTAAATTGAAAAGCATGTGATTGCGAGGAACTCCTCAGACGAGAAGCCGTTAACCCTGGAAAGGAGATAACCACGATGAGCGGAATTAAAATGGTACATGCCAGAGAAGTACTCGATTCGCGAGGGAACCCGACTGTCGAGGTGGAAGTTACCCTGGAAAGCGGTTGCAGGGGGTTGGCCATCGTTCCTTCCGGTGCATCGACCGGTGAACGCGAGGTACTGGAACTGCGCGACGGCGACAAATCACGCTACGGTGGGAAGGGAGTGCTGCAGGCCGTTACCAATGTCAGGGAAGAGATAGCCGAAGCCGTCATCGGCATGGAGGCTCTCGGACAGTCGGAAATAGACACGAAGATGATCGAACTGGACGGAACCGAAACCAAGAGCAGGTTGGGGGCGAATGCCATTCTCGGAGTTTCATTGGCGGTCGCCAAGGCGGCGACCGAGGAGACAGGCCTGCCACTCTACCGCTATATCGGCGGAACCAACGCCAGGGTGCTCCCGGTACCGATGATGAATATCATGAATGGTGGAGCACATGCGGACAACAATCTCAATATTCAGGAATTCATGATTGTACCCGCCGGCGCGACACGCTTTTCCGAGGCCCTCCGCATGGGAGCGGAGGTCTTTCACGCGTTGAAGAACGTCTTGAGAAAAAAAGGCTACAACACTTCCGTCGGTGATGAAGGGGGCTTCGCGCCCCGCCTGAAGTCCGATGAAGAAGCACTGGAAATCATTATGGAAGGGATCGTGCAGGCAGGCTACCGTCCAGGAACGGATATTTTTTTGGCTTTGGATCCCGCCGCATCGGAGTTCTATAACGATGGCGTCTATCTCCTGAAAAATGAGAACAAACCGGAAAAGAACTCCGATGAAATGATCGAATTCTACCAAAAGCTGGTCGATAGATATCCCATCGTCTCCCTTGAAGATGGCATGGCGGAAGACGACTGGGCGGGATGGCGCACCATCAGTTCCCGCCTGGGAAAAGACATCCAGATCGTGGGGGACGACATTTTCGTGACCAACACGAAGCTGCTGCGGAAAGGGATCGAACGTGGTGTCGCCAATTCCGTTCTCATCAAATTGAACCAGATCGGGACCCTGACCGAGACCCTTGAAGCAATCGAGATGGCCAAACAGGCAGGCTGGACCACGGTCATCTCCCATCGTTCCGGCGAAACCGAGGACACCACGCTTGCCGACCTGGCCGTTGCCGTTAACGCCGGGCAGGTCAAAACCGGCTCGCTCTGCCGCAGTGAGCGAATCTGCAAGTACAATCGCCTGCTTCGAATTGAGGAGGAGCTGGGGAAAAGCGCTCTTTTCAGAGGTAAAGACGCGTTTGCAAACAATCGGGCACATGCAGACAACAAGGGGGACTGTTTTTTCGAATTCGGTTGATACACCGCCGACCACGGATACCACCCCGCCGACGAAAGCTCATGCCGTTAACAAACAACGCACATTCCGTTTTGATACGAGATGGTTATGCATTCTTCCGTCCAAGTTTAATCTTGACAGCCGCCCATGGTTACTATATTTTCTGCCAAACATAACCAACGGCGATGGAGTTCGCCATAACCGCTTGCAAAAGCTGATGACTCCTGCTCTTAAAACATAGGGCAGGAGTCTTTTCGTTTTGGGGGCATAGGCGTACGCAGAGCAGAAAATTGGAGTTTGGCCTTACCGATTAAGGGGTTAACGTCAACATCGCGAGGTAGTTTATGCCTTTTCGCTGGAACACAAGAGAACATGTCGCCCAGAGTCGCTTCCTCTTCAAATGGCTGGTTATTTCCACACCGGTCGCGATAGCCATCGGAGCGGCCTGCGCGCTCTTCCTCTGGAGCCTGGAGCAGGTGACCCAGATTCGCTTCCAAAACCCGGATCTGCTTTTCCTGTTGCCTTTTGCCGGTATGATGATCGTAAGCATCTACCACTGGATCGGCAAATCCGCCGAAGGGGGCAACAACCTGGTCATGGATCAGATCCACGAACCGGGAGGCGGCGTGCCGAGACGCATGGCGCCACTGATCCTCTTCAGCACCGTAATAACCCACCTCTTCGGCGGCTCGGCTGGCCGGGAAGGGACCGCGCTTCAGATGGGCGGCAGCATAGCCAGCGGCTTTGCCAAGCTGTTTCGCCTGAACGACCACGACGTGCGGATCATGCTCATGGCCGGCCTCGCGGGAGGGTTTGGAGCAGTTTTTGGAACACCTCTGGCCGGAGCGGTGTTTGCCATGGAGGTGCTGAGTGTAGGCCGCATGAGCTACGAGGCGCTGATTCCGAGCCTGATCGCCGCCCTGGTGGCCGACCAGAGCTGCGCCGCCCTGGGAATCCGCCACACCTCGTATTCGATTACTTCCGTGTCCCATGCCGTGGTCGGAGCCGGTGAGCATATCGCCCGCCTCGATCCGCTGCTGTTGGCAAAAGTTGCGCTGGCCGCGGTAGCATTCGGTCTGGCCAGCGTGCTTTTCGCGGAACTGCAGCACAGCCTGCAACGCCTGTTCAAGTCCACCATTCCCTGGCCCCTGCTGCGGCCAGCCGTTGGCGGACTCATCATTATCGGACTGGTGTATCTGATCGGAACCCGTGACTACCTGGGATTGGGAGTCAGCTCATCCGACCCCCATGCCGTGACCATTCTGTCATGTTTCAAGCCGGACGGCGCCACGGATTGGAGCTGGTGGTGGAAAATTCTGTTTACGGTCATAACGTTGAGCTGCGGTTTCAAGGGAGGCGAGGTGACACCGCTTTTTTTCATCGGCGCCGCGCTGGGCAATGTTTCGGCTCGCCTTCTGGAGGCAGCGCCCCAGACCGACCTGTTCGCCGGACTCGGTTTCGTGGCGGTCTTTGCCGGGGCAACCAATACCCCCCTGGCCTGCACCATCATGGGAATCGAGCTTTTCGGCGCGGACGCCATCGTATACATCGCCGTAGCCTGCTATCTTTCCTATCTCTTCAGCGGCCATACCGGCATCTACCTCTCGCAGCGGATCGCCGTACCGAAAACAGCATCTCCTTCACTGCCACCGGATGCGTCCCTGAGGATTACACGCGATTTGTCGCCCAGTATCGTTGAGCGAGTTTTTGGCGTTTTACGCACACCCGAAGCGGTTTTTGAGGATATACAAGAAGACCAAGGAGGTAAGCCCATGCCCGCGCGCCACAGGATCGTTACGAAAGAAATTGGACAACTGCGTATCTATATGACCCCTGGAGAGAAACGAAAAGGGGCGGGATTGCGCCAGAAACTTTTCGGCAAGGCGCTGTACCAGGAGATCATCGACGCGGCCAAACAGGACGGCATCCTCAACGCCGTAGCGCACCACACCCATTACGGCTACAGCGGCAATGGAAAAATCGAATCCGGCGCCATGTCGGAACAGCCAAACATGGAGCTAAATCTGTGCGTCGAGCTGATCGCCCCCCGCGAGGAGTTGGAATTGTTTGCCCGCAAGCACGGCACCCTGCTCAAAGGGAGAGTCTTGGTATACAAGCACATGGAACACTGGGATATCCGCCACCGCGCCATCAAAATCGTTGAAGTGGATGATGAGAACGAACTGGATGCGGACTTGACTCAGGAAGAGCGCAAGGCGGTGACGCCGGAACCAACCGTCTGATGTGAGTCGGGGAAGCGAAACAGCTTACTGCTGATGGGTGTCATGGGGAAAAGCCCGGCCGAACAGGCTGTAGAGCCGGCCGGAGGGATCGTAACGGTCAAGCCCTCCACCGGCGCAGAACAGGGCCATTGAAGCGGCTGTCCTCATCGGACACGAGCCATGGCTGCACATGCTGTTTTCCGATTTCCAGCCGTTTTGGGATCAATTGCATTGCTGCCATAATGAAATAAGCAACGTGCTGCGATGCAACCATCTATTTCTCTCCGTTTTCGGGCTTCGGGCAATAGCGAATAACCTGCGCTTTTTCCAACGTAATCATTCCGCCAGCCATCATTTCATAAATCACCGGAACAATTTCGTGAATTTTTTCCGGATAATCAACCACTTCCACGATCATGGGCAGGTCGGCGGACAGGTCCAGCAGCTTCTGTGAATGATAGACCTTGTGAGCGCCAAAGCCGCTTATTCCCCGCAAGACCGTTGCGCCGGCAAACCCTTCCTTGCGAAACAATTCCACCAATGCCTCATACAGCGGCTTGTGGTTGTAGCGGTCCGCTTCTCCGAAAAAAATCCGCATCAGTAACTGTTCGCCTGTAAGACATCTCATCAGAAGCCTCCTTGGATAAGGGATCGGGCGGTTATTATTCCCAGCAATGTGCATAGCAGACAGACAACAACGCTGACCAGGACATTGGTGAAGGCAAGAAAAAACTGACCGTCTTCCAGAAGCTTTATGGTTTCGTAGCTGAAAGTGGAAAATGTCGTCAGGCCCCCCATGAAGCCGACGGTCAGCCCCAGGCGCAACGTGGCGGAAATAATCGTGCTGCGCAGGCTCATTTCCATGATCAGACCGATACAGTAGGCGCCGATGATGTTGACCACGAAGGTGCCATAGGGAAAAGCCCGGCCGAGCAGGCTGTAGACCCACCCCGACAGATAATATCGGGTAAGCCCTCCACCAGCGCAACAAAGTGCAATTGCAGCGGCTGTCTTCAGCTGTTCATTGTTCATGGGGGAACTATATCGTTTTTTTTCTGAGATGTCAGTTCTATCCGTAAACCAGGCTATTCACCCAGTGCTGAAGAGCCTGACCGGCCAACAGATGCTGATGCGCATCTTCATCGGCGAAACTGACCGCTACGAGCACAAGCCGCTGTATGAGGCGCTGGTGGAGTTGTTGCGGAAAGAAGGGTTCGCCGGCTCCACCGTGAGAGATGGCCGAGGACATCCGGAGCACCCCCTACCATTCTTTCTCCGGAGCCACCAGATAGGCGCCGAGCTGGTGGGCAAGATCGAACAAGAGTGGTTTCACCTTTTCATACTCTTCCGCGTTCAACCGTTTTTCGTAGCTGCTCGTCCATCCAGCGTACGAATTTCCGCAGAACGTCCTCGGCACGAACAGGTTCAGGTTGCTGAACGTAACCCTGGTTTTACCGTCTTTCACCTCTTCCTGGAGCGTGAACCTGACCTCCCACCCCTCTTTGTAGGCCTCGGAATAACGCCCCAAGGGATACAGAATGGCGGCGTTGGCAATCAGCACCCCCTTTTCCCCGTTTTCATACTGGATGACGGTCCTGGTACTGTTCTGCTCCCACCCTCCGGCCATTGACTGGCGGAAGGTTTGCGCAAACCATATTTTCGATTTCTCGAAAATGCGCTCTTTCGAAACCGTCGGGGCATCCACAACCGTTTGGATGACAAGCTGTTCCGGCGGCAGGGGCTGCACAGCGGCACACCCCGCCAGAAGCAGTGCAAAAACCATCACCGTTACCATTATTCTCATCATAAGAATCTCCTTTCCCGTTATGCTCCCTGACCAGGAGCTGAATCCAACCAGCGGCCATGGATATCATTCTACCGAAAAGGAGAGTTTTTTTTCGATCAGCATTCAAGCGATGCAACCGGCCATCGAAGGTATGCAGCCATTGTGTGATGCCTTTCGGGTTAATCCGCCTGCCCTGGCCGGAAAAAAAACCGGAGCAGGCGCAAACCGTTGAACACCACCAGCAGGCTTGCTCCCATGTCCGCAAACACGGCCATCCAGAGTGTCGCCTGCCCGCCCAGGGCCAGCGCGAGAAACACGACCTTGATGCCGAGGGCCAACGCAATGTTCTGCCTGAGGATCAAGGCACAGTGGCGGCTCAGGCCGATGAAACCGGCTACCTTTCGCGGGTCGTCGTCCATGATGGCCACGTCGGCGGTTTCCAGGGCAATGGCGCTACCGGCCGCGGCCATGGCAATGCCGATGTCCGCCCGTGCCAGAGCAGGGGCATCGTTCACCCCGTCACCGACCATGGCGACCGCTCCAAAGCGCTCCTTGAGTTCGGCGATGGCGGTTAGCTTGCTTTCCGGCATCAGGTGGGCGCGTACGTCCCGGATCCCGACCTGATCGGCAATCGCCCGGGCGGTGGCGGAATTGTCACCCGTCAACATCACCGGCTCGATGTGCAGTGCCCTGAGCAGCGTCACCGCCTGGGCACTCTCCGGCCGGACGGTGTCGGCCAGTCCGAACAGGGCCATTGGCCCGGAGGCTGCGCAGAGGATGACCGTCGTTTTGCCCGCACCTTCCAACTCAGCGACTCTTGCTTCCAGGGAGTGAGAGGCAAAACCCAGCTCGGCGGCAAGGCGCTGATTGCCCAGATGCCAGGGGTGGCCGTCAACGGTGCCTCTGACGCCGTGGCCGTTGAGAACGCCGAACGCTTCCACCGCCAGCAAGCCGGCATCGGGCTGTTGTTTTCGCCAGCCGGCAACCAGGGCTTTGGCGATGGGGTGGGTACTCTGCTCGTCAAGGCTGGCGGCGATCAACAGGGCCTGTTCGACCGGCATGTCGTCCAACGCGCTGGCGTCGGTCAGTTCCGGCTTGCCCCGGGTCAGCGTACCGGTCTTGTCCAGGGCAACCGCTTTCAACAATCGGCCACCTTCCAGGTATACGCCTCCCTTGATCAGGATGCCGTGCCTGGCCGCCGCGGCAAGGCCGCTGACCACGGTGACCGGAGTGGACAGCACCAGGGCGCAGGGACAGGCGATGACCAGCATGACGAGCGCCTGATAGAGCCAGCCCCCCCAGGTTCCGCCGAGCAGTAGCGGACCACCAACAGCCACCCCAACGGCCAAGGCGACCACCGTCGGCGTGTAATACCGGGCAAAACGATCGACGAAACGCTGCGTGGGCGCACGTTGCGACTGAGCCTGCTGGATGGCGGAGGCAATGCGGGCCAGGGTGCTGTCGCCGGCAACTGCCGTCACAACGGCTTCCACCACGCCATCAATGACGATGCTGCCGGCATACAGCAGGTCACCCGCCTGTTTATCCACCGGCAAGCTCTCCCCGGTAATCGCAGCCTGGTCAAGGCTGGCACGACCGTATTCGACCCGGCTGTCCAACGGCACGCGCGAGCCGGTGCGAACCCGGATGCGACTGCCAACCTCAACGCCGGTAACCGGTTGTTCCAGCCAGTCATTGCCGACCCTGACTTCGGCGGTTTCCGGGGCAAGAGTTGAGAGCGATGTGACGGCCTGACGCACCCGCTCCAGAGAGAGCACTTCGATGGCCTCGGCAACGGCAAACAGGAACACCACCATGGCCGCCTCCGGCCATCTTTTGGTGATGATGGCGCCGACTACCGCCAGGGACATCAGGAAATAGATGTTGAGGGTCAGATTCCTGAAGGCGATCCAGCCCTTTTTCAGTGTGGGCAGCCCCGCACTGGCGATCGACAGGGCCGCCAACGCCATGACCGGCCATGAGGCGTCCTGTCCCGTTGTCCAGGCGATTAGTTCAGCTGCGACAGCCGCACAGCCGGCAACGGCCAAGAGCACTTTTCTTCGTCTGCGCAGCCCCGCAGGAGCGACAGGCGCCGCAGAACCAGCTTCGAGCAGCTCAGGCGCCATATCCAGCTTTTGCAGCGCGGAAAAGATGGCCCGCGGATCGGCCAGGCAGTGGTACACCGTTAGTTCCCGATCCAGCAGGTTGAAATCCAGTCGGGCAATGCCCGGCATCGCCACCAGCCTGTTGCGTATCAACCGCTCCTCCACCGGACAGTCCATGTTGTTGATGCGGTACCGCACCCGGCTGGCGCCTTCGGGAGGCGGGCTGTTCCTGTCAAATATCGACGCGCTGCCGACTGTGGCTGTGGAGCAGCATCCGCAGGAATGATCGTTGTTGACGTGGACATGAGCCGCTTCACCGTCATGGGCAGGAGCGTCTTCATGGCAATGCCGTTCATGACTGCGGGAACATCCGCACTCAGGGATATGGAGCAGGGGGTCTGTTTTTGGCGTAGCAGGCTTGTTCATGGTGGCGCACCTCCGAGGCTATGCTACTATTAGACAGCCTGTACCCACTTCAGGGTCAAGGGCTTTTCGGAGAGGATTGGCATGAAAATCGGAGAACTGGCGCAACGCGGCGACTGTAGCGTGGAAACGGTACGCTTTTACGAGCGGGAGGGCCTGCTGGAATCGCCTGCGCGTGACAGCAACGGCTATCGCTGCTACACCGGCACCCATCTGGTGCAGCTCAACTTCATCCGCCACTGCCGCTCGCTGGGCATGGGATTGCCGGATGTGCGCAGATTGCGCTCACTGCAGGCCCATCCCGAACAGGGCTGCGACGAGATCAACCACTTGATCGAAAGCCAGATCGAGCGTGTCCACCAGCAGATCCGGTCACTGCACCTGCTGGAGCAGCAGTTACACGCGCTGCGGGATGCCTGTCATGCCACGACGAATGTGGGCGAATGCGGCATCCTGCGCAATCTGGAGCAGGCGGCCGAGGGGGAGAACTGCATCTGCCATCCTCCCGACACGACAACCTGAGGCTCATCAATCGTAATCCGCGTATCAAACGACAGCGCTGTTTCGCGAACAGACTGTTCATGGAGTACACCAGAACCAGCCCAGCGTTCCAGCAGGGGGAGGATGAATACCAATGACCAGCTACCTGCAGCAGTTTGACCCCGTTACCCAGGCCCTGCTGGCCACGCTCTTCACCTGGGGCGTGACCGCCGCCGGGGCCGGGCTGGTTTTCCTGACCAGGACGGTCAACGCGAAACTGATGGATTCCATGCTGGGATTCGCCGCCGGCGTGATGATCGCCGCCAGCTTCTGGTCGCTGCTGGCGCCCGGCATCGACATGGCCGAGCAGATGGGGCAGATTCCCTGGCTGACCGCCGTGATCGGCTTCATGGGTGGGGGACTGTTCATGCGGCTGACCGACCGCCTGCTCCCCCACCTGCACCCCGGATTCGCCACGGACCAGAGCGAGGGAATCAAGACCTCCTGGCAGCGCTCCACGCTGCTGGTGCTGGCCATCACCCTGCACAACATCCCCGAGGGGCTGGCGGTGGGGGTCGCCTTCGGGGCCGTATCAGCCGGCCTCTCCTCCGCCACCATCGGCGGCGCCATTGCCCTGGCCATCGGCATCGGCCTGCAGAACTTCCCCGAGGGAGCTGCCGTATCCATGCCGCTGCGGCGGGAGGGGATGGGGACCGGCAAAAGCTTCTTCCTTGGTCAGGCTTCGGGAATGGTGGAGCCGGTGGCCGGGGTGCTGGGAGCGCTGTTCGTGATCCAGATGCGAGGGGTCCTCCCCTACGCCCTCTGCTTCGCCGCCGGCGCCATGATCTTCGTCGTGGTGGAGGAGCTGATTCCTGAATCCCAGCGGGTTCCCGCCCACATCGACCTGGTCACCATCGCCACCATGGCGGGCTTTTCGGTGATGATGATCCTGGACGTGGCTTTGGGATAGTACCGCCACCCTGCTATACGCCAATTATCCAGCCCATTCGACCCTTCACTGCATTCATCTTGGTGGCGACCGACGCGGCGCCGGTCGCCGTCTGCTCGACCAGCAGTGCTGCTTCGCTCCCCGGCGGGCACTCCAGCGCGGTTCTGCTGTTCGCCTATGAACCGGACCTGATCAAGGTGTGGGAATTGCATCGGGGCTCCCCCGGACTGGGGGGGCATCGGCTGCCTGGACGCGACCCATTTTCTGAAGAAGCTGAACGACATGGGCGGCATGCGGCTGGAAAGTTGGCTCCAGGCGTGCTTTTTTTGTCTTCCAACGTTAGCGCCGGCTTCGATTTCCGGGTACAGATAGTATCTGTTGATAAAGGCGATCATGTTCACGGGCACACATGGTCCCTTCCCCGAAAGCATGGAAGCGCGCCCTAATCGATTCAAGCGCCGGAATACCATCCCACCATGGCCCCGGACGGCACGGTTAACCCCTTTTCCGTGCGGTCCGGTTCCTTCCGGCGGATCCGGTCGGTGAAAATCACACACCGACCGGATTTTTTTGTCGAAAAGCGCGCCAGCCATACGAAACCACCAAGACGTCTTCTCGGGGGGGAAACATACACGGAGATCCAGGCTGACGGGATATTGCCTCAAGAGCGGCGCCGTCGATCAAAGCGCCAGCAATCGGCTACATGGCCGCGCATCTGATATCGCCGTTGTGCGCCCGTTCGAGATCGGTCTGTGCCATGCCGACACCCCGACAGGCCATTGTCCGATGGACGTAGCGCAACAGGTGCTCGGTGGTGGTCCAGTCGATGCACTTGTCGGTAACAGAAACACCGTATCTGAGCTGCGACAGGTCCGTGGGAATCGGCTGATTGCCGGCTTCCAGAAAACTCTCAAGCATTATGCAGCGAATCGAACTGTTGCCGTCGGCGAGCTGCCGGCAGACAGTGACCAGCCCCTCCTGCTGGCGCTGGTGGTCGCCGCCGGAGTTTGCATGACTGCAATCTACCGCGATTGCCTGAGTGAGACCGACCTTGTCCAGCATCTCCTCTACCTTGCGAATGTCCTCGGGAAAATAATTGGGGCGGCCGTTGCCGCCGCGAAGAATCACGTGAGCATCGGCGTTGCCGCCGGCCGTGACGCTGGTGTAGCGCCCGTTCTTATCGACACTCAGGAAGCGGTGCGGGTGCCGGGCGGCACGGACGGCGTCGATGGCGATCCGCAGGTTGCCGTCGGTGCCGTTCTTGAAGCCGACCGGAAAGGGAAGCCCGCTCGCCATTTCCCGGTGAATCTGCGATTCGGTCGTGCGGGCGCCGATCGCCCCCCAGCTGATCAGATCACCCAGATAGAGGGGGGTAAACGGGCTGAGTATCTCGCAGGCCACGGGAAGGCCCAGACCGGTAATGGAACGGAGCAGGTCGCGGGCAATCACGAGCCCCTTGGATATCCGGCACGATCCGTCCAGGTCCGGGTCGTTGAGCAGCCCTTTCCAGCCCGTAGCGGTACGCGGTTTCTCCAGATACACCCGCATCACCGGCAGCAGCCGGTCCTCCAGTTCCCCTGCCAGGCCGGCCAGGCGCTCAGCATAGTCAAGAGCCGCCCTGGTGTCATGAATCGAGCAGGGGCCGACCACCGCCAGCAGCCGCCCGTCGACGCCGTTCAGGATATCGGCCACCTGCTTCCGGAAACGGGCCACACGCGCGACGTCTTCTCCTGAAAGAGGAAATCTGCGTCTCAGGTCGTCCGGACCGATGACCGGCTTCCGATCATGTATGATTAGTTTTTTGATGTTCACAATCAGTATTTCACCCTGATGCCGTTCAACTCGTCCTTGGTAACGTCAGGCCACCGCTTCACGACCCATGACCCAACCCATGCCTTGAAAACGGCGAGGTTCTTCTGGCGTTCCGCCTCCGTCGACCCCAGGAACTGATACATGTTCCCGGCTTTCCCCCCCTTCAGGTTCCTGCCGTCATCGAGTCTGCGCATCAGGGCGCCGGTGCCGGGCCAGGCAGTGTAGTAAATCAGATGGCTGTAGCTGTTCATCCGCATTCCCTGCCCGTTTGCCAGCCACCTCTGCTTCTTCTCCTTGAATGCATCGTGTTCGGGAGCGGAGACATCGGAGTGACACGCGGCGCACCTGGCATCGAACAGCGGTTTCACGTCCTTGCGCCACGTCGTTTCCTGGCCCCATGACAGCGAGCAGCTCAGCGCAATCCCTGCAACAACAAATATGAATTCTTTTTTCACCGGTTCAGCCTCCTTGTGTTGAATGATCAGGGTCGATACTCCGTTGAGTTCGGGAATTTCTCAGTCATCGCCATACGCCCTCCGGTAGTCCATGACCCTGGCCACATAGTCGCGGGTTTCCCGGTAGGGGGGGATGCCGCCGTACCGGGCCACCTTGGCGAGACCCGCGTTGTACGCGGCCAGGGCAAGCCGGACATCACCGTTGAAGGTGTCCAGCAGGAACCTGAGATACCGCACCCCGCCACGGATATTGTCGGCGGGATCGAACGCGTTCGTGACCTTGAGCCCCTGGGCGGTCTTCGGCATGAGCTGCATCAGGCCCGCGGCCCCTTTCGGTGAAACCGCGTTGGGGTTGTACCCCGATTCAGCCCGGATAACCGCCTTTACCAGCGCCTTGTCCACTCCGTACTCCGTGGCGCACGAATCGATGATCGTCTCGAACAGTCCGGGATCACGGCAGTAGCCGGAAAGCCTGAAGGTGGTACGCACCTTCCGGTCATCCTCAATGTGACGTATGAACACCCTGGACCGGCGGTTCACCGGTGCATCGGTGAAGTGGATCACCCCGTTGCCGTCTTCATGCATGTAGATATCGGCAACGGCGGGAGCCGTGCTCCCCACAACGATAGCGAGCGCGCCACAGACAACCCATTGATTCATCAACAAAAACCGCCTTTCCGCATCCGGTTCACCGCTTCCCTAAAATCAGATCGACTCGAGAAACCTGATAACATCCTTCCGTTTGTCCGCGGAAAGGTGGCGAAACATCTCCCGGGCAAAGTTCGCCTCGCCGAAATGCCAGAGAATGGCTTCCTCGAAATCTCTGGCGCGCCGGTCATGGAACAGGTCCGTGTGATCGGCGGCATTACGCGACAGCCCCCGGGCCCAGAGGGGCGGCGTCCGGAAGAACCTGCTGACGCCATGGTTCATTGTGCCCAGATCATGGGTCAGCATGTCCGTATACGGCCAGATTTTCTGCTTCCCATAGGCGGGAATATACGGATAGTCGCCCGTTACCCAGCTCGGCTTGTGGCATTGCACGCACCCCATCATCTGGAAGAGTTCCCTGCCGCGTTGTACCTCCGGCTTATGGAGGTTGCGCGCGGCGGGCACCGCCAGGCCGCGGGACCAGACCATGAGATCATCGACGTCTTTCTGCGCCAGTTCGTGAGGTTGCGAACCGACAAGGGGGGCTGTATCCAAACCGAGCTCCCTCTGCTTGGCAATCCATTGCGAAGAGGCGAACAGCCGCGGACGATCCGTGCGGGTGAGGTTGAACACGTTCCACATGCCGTTGAGACCGGGACCGTTCTGGAGGGTCGCCCTGGTGTTGTGATAGGTGAACTTGCCCAGATGCTTTTTGCCGTCGTGGGGCTCCACAATCCATGCGCCGGGCCGGCCCTTGACCGACCCGGGCATGGCCTGCTGGCGCTTGGACTCGGCGATGATATCCTCGTCGGGGATTGCATCCAGAAGCCCGCTGCCGTAGAAACCGATGGTGGATTCGAGGCTGACCTTGTAGCCGGCCGGCAGGGGGAGCAGCGGATCGACCAGCTCAGCCGTCGGATAGATCAGGGTTCCTTCCGTTGGTTTGCCGCTGTTGTAGCGGGTTCCGTCCGGATACCTGTTGCCGTACTGGTCGACGAAATTGCGCCAGGTGATCTTGACGTCTCTGGCCGGCGGTTTGTAGGGAGGCACGGCCTTAGTCTGCAGCATGAACATATAACCGTCGACGAGCTTGCCGTCCGGCGTATGGACGAAGACGGTGTAGCCATTGCCGAACTGGGTGGAAAATTTGTCCACCCGGCGTCCCCTGCCGTAGTTGGGGTGGCAGTTCATGCAGGAGTTGGTGATATAGACCGGTCCCAGCCCGCCGTAGGGCACCTTGGGATCGGTGACGAAATCCGCCAGGAACAGCAACTCGCCATCGTTGAACTGCTGGTTCAGTTTCGGGTTCGCAGCGACGGCGGGCGAGGGCAATTCCAGGCAGCGTGACGTGGTATCGAAGACCGTTCCCATCCGCCCTCCCGTAAAGTACTCTTCCGACAGTCCGGGCGGGGTCCCCCCCAGCGACACATGGGCAAGGAGCCGGGCGCTGAAGCCGACGGCAACAACGGTGAGTGTCAGCAACAGGATAAACGGCGCTTTTCGGCGCAATCCGTCTGGATTCATGGGTTTCCTCATTTCATCAGGTGAGATTCCGGCAGTGGGACTCCGTAGGGGGCAAAAGGCCGGGTTGACGGGTCCATGGCCACCAGCAGCGCGGCGACCGACAGCCGGGCGGTCAGCTTGTGGCACGCCGACTCCGCCCTTCTGACCAGCAGCTCCCTCTCTTCGCCGTTTCCGCCGTGCGGTCCGGCGGCCTCGGTGATCCTGAACGCCGTGTCCGCCAGGGCAATTCTGATGCGTCGGTCAAGAACCTCGTCCCGGCTCGCCAGAAGCTCCGACACCGAATGGCCGCGGTCCCCTTCGGCGCCCCCCAGATACGCGTTCTCGACGCTTTTAAGGATATTCAGGAGGTCGGCGCGCCCGTTGCGGCTGTACCAGGTCCTGCCGCCACGGGGGTTGGCGGAGTCCAGCTCGCCGGCGATGGCGTCGCCCAGGTCTTCGGTAACTGCCACGCTTTCCTGAAAAATCTCCTGAAGCGCAACGGAGTGCGACAGATAGCGGCTTCCGGGGGCGCCCGGATGCTTGAACTCATCCGCATAGGAGCTTCTGGTTCTCATTCCGGCCGCCTTGAGCAGGGCCGCCTTGTCCGCCGGCATCCTGGACGAGCCGGCCCAGGATGCCTCGAAGTCCATGCTTTCCAGGGTCATGGCCCTGGTTGCGGCGACCAGGTACTCCAGTTCGGCCGGAGTCATATCCTTCGCCCGCCGCGGTTTTCCATCCCTGAACAGCAGATACTCGGCAGCCGGCAGGCCTCTCTGGGTTGAGAGCAGTTCCTCGCGCAGGTAACGCTCATCAACGGCCACCCTGCCGGCCGCCATCTCGCCCAGCAGGTGATCCACCAGGGGGCGGTCAAGGGGAAAGGTATCCAGCTGCTTGTCGAAATTGTAATGCGCCGCCGGTCCGAACATGAAGGTGGCCGTCTTCTTCCATTGGGCGCGGGCCGTGCGCCACGCCTCCGCGGCGGCAGCCGCATTCCCGTCGGTCGGCTCGGCCCTGAGCCTGACGGCCGCCTGTTCCAGCAGCCTGAAATCCTGAACGGCGCGGGCAATCGTCTTCAGCACCACCTTGTCCGCGTAATCCTCAAGCACCTGGTCCAGTTTTCTTTCGACAAGGAACCGTGTAACGCTCTCGTTGCGGACAAGCGCCACAGACGCCAGGCCGACCAGAAGCGCCAGTGCCGCCAGCACGGTCAAACGAATCAGTTTCTTTCCCACGTCAGTATCTCCCGCCGGAATCCATCCGCGGAGCCAGCTCATTCAGGCGCCGCCGGTCCCCCCCCCTGTCCGGTTCGGTACGGTCAATCCCGGACGAGAGCTTCCGGACATCTTCAGTCGTCGCGGCGCCACGCGGGTCCCGCATCTGCCGCAACTGTTCCAGGCAGGCGTTGAGAGGGGCCGACAAATGGCCGTAATAATCGGACGTTCTGAAGACGACCTCGCGTTCCGGAAAATCACCCCGGCTTGCGCGGTCCAGCACATCATGGAGTTTTTCCAGAAACCCCGCCACCGAACGGCTGCGCCGCAAACTGAAAAAAACCGTCGTGAACGTCGCGACACACACGGACACCAGCACCAGAAAAACCAGCATCCGGTTGTGATTGTAGGCAACCGAGCCGTCCCACTCCAGCAGATAGAACCACGACAGGAGCGCCGCCGTAGCGAGCACCACCAGAATATTGGCGAAAACGCCAACCGCCATTTGGGCACACTGGTAACGGATGTTGACAAAAAACTTCCTCTGATGTTTCTTGTTCACGACACACCTCCACAGAAATCAGGTTGTTACGGGCCGCTCCGTACCATGTCATCGCCAGTCCCCATGATACCGTCCGGCCCCAGGCTGTGCAGACGGTATGACCTTCCATTCCCGGACCGGGCATAGACATAGGGATTGCCCCAATGGTCCCCGGCAAGCTCCTTGACATTGGTTTCCTTGAACGTTTCCCTGAGCCACGCAGGGAATTCCTGTTCGGAGGGGAGTCTCCGGTCCAGTACGTAGGTGGCGTCCAGCATGACCGATATGGAACGGAGATCCCCCGCGGTACCGACCTGATGGGCTGCCTCGACGCTGTCATCGAACAGCGCCTGCATCTGTTCCGGGAGCCCCACATACACGGCGACGGCGGAGCCGATCAGCGCGATAAGCATCCCCAGTGTGAACGTATTCAAGGTTAGACCGCCGCCCTGTTTCGGCGTCCAAGCGCCCAGGGCACGCCGAGCAGCGGCAGGAGCAGAATGACCGCCTGCGCCAGGACCGTTTCCCGGGTCGGAAAGAGTCCCAGCCAGCTCACCATCGGCCACCCCTCGAGCCGGGTCGTCCGGACAAGGCCGCTCACCTGGAGTTCCAGGATCCCCTGGCCGGCAAACATGAACGCCATGACAAACAGCATCAGCGCCGTCCCGCCGAAGAACAGTCCGAGCGGCAGGCGGATCGAGGCGACTTTCACCAGCAGGTAGACGACCACGAGCGCGACGGCGGCCAGCGCCATGCCAATCCAGACGGCATCAAGACCACCCGACGTCCCTGCCATGAGCGCCTGGTAGAACAGGATCGTCTCCGCCCCTTCCCTGAAAACGGCGAGAAAGGCGACCAGACCGAGGGCGAACAGGCTTCCCCTGCCCATGGCCCGATCCATCGTATCCCTGATGAATGCCTGCCATCGCTCGGCGTCCCTTTTGGCGGTCAGCCAGTAGCTGACATACAGGAGGACCGCCGCGGCGACGAGCATGGTCACCCCCTCCAGCATCTCCCGGTTGGCCCCGCTCGTCCTGATCAGGCTGCCGAGAACCCAGGCAGCGGCGACGCTGGCGACCAACGCCCAGCAGACCCCGTGCCAGATGACCCTGACCTTGTCGGCGTATCCCGAGCGGCGGAGATAGGCCACCAGGGCCGCAACCACAAGCATGGCCTCAAGGCCTTCGCGGAAGAGAATGACAAAGGACTGCATCACCCGCCCCCCGTAGCCGGTCCCGTCGCTGGAATAGTGCGTCACGGCGTAATCGAGATCCGTTTTCAGGGCATCCCATGACTTTTCCAGAACCGCTTTCGGCTTACCGCCCATGGCCTGGCTGATCAGCAGGCTGAAGCCGGACTCGATCCGCAGCATGAATGAGTTGTCTTTCAGCCGGAGGGTGAATTCCATACCGCTGGATTCGAAGATATCGAAATAGAGCCTGGAAAATTCGTTGCCGGTCTGCGTCGAGACCGCGGGCGAGTAGTTCGCCATGGCCGCGTCCCCCCGCCTGGCAATTTCGGCCACAACCGGCCTGTAATCTTCGGTCACTCCCTGGGCGGCATGAAGAACAGCCGGAATGGTCAGCAGCAGGAACAGGGCGGCAAAGATATGTGTTTTCATATTCAGTCCTATGACATGGAAATAAAACGTTGAACCTGACGCCTGAAGAGGGCTGTCGCTTCCCTGGAGCACTCATCCCCGTAACGGATCAGGATGTAGCGACCGACGATATCCTCCGCCGCTGCGGACAGTTCGGGACGTTCACGGCTTACGCGCCGGAGATAGTCGCGCGGGCATTCGGTTTCCCCTTTCTCCACTCCGAGCTTTTTCAGCCTGCGGCAGAACCTGAGCCAGTTCTCCGTAACCGGGTCCAGTCGACTCCGGTCACGCCACCATGCCGCCAGCAGATAGACCCCCAGTAACGAGAGAACCCCCGCCGCGCCGCCAATCAGAAGGTCGAGCCAGTTGCCTTCCTTGACGCCGGCCCCTTTCAGTAGTTCCATCTGGCGGTTGGGGTCGTAGCGGATAACCCATTTCCGCACGCCTCCCAGAAGGGAAGACAAGCTCGGCAGCCTCCGGCTTTCTTTTTGTTTGACCGCCACCGGTTCAACCGGTTTAGCGCCCTTGTCCGGCTTCTCCGTTTCGGGGAGCGGCTTTTCTTTGCCGGTTTCCATCTTTACGGCGGATTCTTTGGCTTTTTTTTCCGAAAGAGCCGTGTCGTCAGCCGCGAGCGGCAGGATGATATCCTTGGGCTCCACCCTGCTCCACCCCTTGCCGTCCCGCCAGATTTCCACCCAGGCATGGGCGTCGGCGCGTTTGACGATCACGAAATTGGTCAGCGCGATGATGGTCCCGCCGCGGTAGCCGCTGACCAGCCGGGCCGGAATACCGGCGGCCCTCATCAGCATCACGAAACTGCCGGCGAGATATTCGGCGCCGCCCCGTTTTTCGTCAAAGAAGAAGCGATCCAGCGAGTCCTTTCCCGGAGGGATGACATACCCGGCGTCAAAGCGGTAGGCGCCGTCCGCCAGAAGACGGAGCGCCTGGTGGACGATGGCGTCCGTCTTTTTATGCTTTTTTGCCAGCTCCGCTCCAAGAGCGCGCAGCCGCGGATTGGAGTTTTCCGACCAGGAAAGCCCCCTTTTCCGCTGTTCGTCGCCAAGCTCGACCCCTGTCAGATACTCCAGGTACGAAAGCATCTCAAACTTGGGTTCCTGGTCGTCGATCTTCCGGATGCTCAACAACTGGTATTCGTCGGAGATGAACGATTCGGGGGCCGGCGCCGCGGGAATGTCGAGACCATAAAGCCAGCGGCCGCCATTGGGCATGACCCGCAGGGTGTAGCGCACCGGATCCTTCCGGAAATGCAGTTCCCGGTCGAGCCGTTTTTTCGTGCGGATAGCGCGCTTGAGCAGCCTGGTTCGGTCATCCCAGCCTGCCGGGAGATTCCATTTTTCGCCGTCATACTCCCAGAAAACCGGTCCGCGCCAGTACAGCCGGCTTTTATAGGGCACGGCGCCCTTGAATTCGGCGACCAGAACATTGCCGGTCTGCTGGCTTGCCTTGTGAATCCCGCCCGGCTGCATTGATGTCGCCTTGCCGAAATCCCCCGCGCCCCGGTCCAGCATGGCCTTGACCGGCAGCCCGAAGGCCAGGCCGATATCCCACAAAGGCCCTGGAATACGCGGCAGGGTCAGAAAAAGGAGCAGCATCAGCGGCAGCCCGAGCGCGAAAATCAGTCCGGAACGCCTAAGAAAAAACAGTCCGGACAAAGCGGAGTCACCCGAGTGAATCGCCACCAGACTGACCGTAAGCAGAAAAACCACCAGCAGCATGTGCAGCAGGTTCAAAAGGTTTTCCCAATACAGCGTGCCGCAAGCGGTCAGGATCACGGCGGCAAAGATCAGAAGCAGATAGTCCCGCCGTTTGCGCGCCTCCCCCCATTTGAGAAACACGACGGCAATGAAGAAGCTGAGCACGGCGTCGCCGCTGAACCAGCTTTCAAACGAAAGCCAGATGCCAGCCACGGTCATCGTCAGCAAAGCGGCGCCCGCGCCCCGGCCATACCAGCCTTTCCGCCACCGCCCCGCGTAATGCAGCGCGCCACCGGCAAGCGCTATCCCGGCAACCCATAAGGGAAGACGCACAAGACTCGGGAAAGCGGCCATGACAAGGGTCAGCAGTACCCACTGATAATAACCGCTCATGAAGTCCGCTCCGTTTCGCCATAAAGGGCAAGTGCTTGCAGGCAATGGCGGAGATGGCTCTCCTCGCCCGCCGGTTCAATCTTCATTCCCGGCAGTTCCAGGCCGTATTCCCGGTTCTGGCCGTGCACATCCAGCATCCAGCGACACAGCTGCGACAGCTTCTGCTCCACGCCGCTTGCCCGCACGTCGCTCCATCTGAGCCAGAGCGCCGGACGTCCCTGGGCGCCGTCGAATTCCTTGGTGTAAAGCTCGTCAAAGCGGGCATATGCTTTCCACGAAATGCGGGAAAGCGTATCGCCCGGCGCATAACGCCGCATGCCGGTATAGGCGCCGGATTCGTTCAGCAGGTGGGCCTGCCGGCCAGCGGTCTGTTCCGGGACAGGCTGATCACCCGCGGGTTTTGGATAGGCCAGACATTCCGGCAGATCTTTCGTGCCCAGGCGCGCTTCAAAAATCCCCAGGGGAAAACAGCTTCTGAGATCCGCCGGGCAAGGCTTGATCAGGCCACGGGCAACGACCTGGCGCCGCAGGGTAATTTCAGTCTGTCCACCTGCGCCCAGATACTGTTCACGGTCTGTTTCCGCTCCGGATGAACACGCCCTGATACCATAGCGACCGCGCTGTTTGCCGTTTTCCACGGTCAGACGCCAGATCGCTTTCTGGCCGGCAAAGACCGGAGCGACGCGCCAATCGGCCAGGCTCAGGCAGCTCAGGTTGACCCGGGTGTGATACCACCCCACCAGCGCGATCGAGAGCAACAGAGCCGTCATGGCGAAAATCAGATTGTTGCTGAAATTCACCGCCATCAGAAGCCCGCACAGAATGAGGCCCATGAACCCCCATCCCGAAGGGGTCAGGCGCATCCTGACTCTTCCCGGCCCCGGCCGGAACGATTTCAGGGAAAACGGTTGTTTCAGTAGCGCGGAAAGACGTTGACGCAAACCGGCCCCCCTAATCGACGGCAACATTGGCGATGATCTCCTCGCCGATCCGTGAAGACGACATCCTGCCCGCCACCGGCGCCAGACGATGGCCCGCCACGGCCGGGAAAACGCTCTGGATATCCCCCGGCAGCAGCTTGTCCTCATCATGGATCAGCGCCCAGGCCTGCGCGGCGCGCAGCAACCCCAGCCCCGCCCGCGTGGAAAGACCGGTATGAAACAGCTCCGACGTTCTGGTGAAATCAAGCAACCGGTACAGGTAGCGCAAGACGGCGTCCGAAACCTTCACCTCCCGCACCCCGGCCTGGAGCGCCAGCAGTTCGGACGGGGTGACGAGGGGGGCCATGTTCTCCAGCATCGTTTTACGGTCTTCCCCCCGAAGGATCTCCAATTCCGCATCCTGATCGGGATAGCCCATGGAAATCCGCAGCAGGAAGCGGTCAAGCTGTGATTCGGGAAGCGGATAGGTGCCCACCTGTTCGGTGGGGTTCTGGGTGGCGATGACGTAAAACGGCTGCGGCAACTCGCGCGTTTTGCCGTCGGCGCTCACCTGGCGCTCCTCCATGGCCTCCAGCAGGGCGCTCTGACATTTGGGAGTGGCGCGGTTGATTTCGTCCGCCAGCAGAAGCTGCGTAAAGACCGGTCCCGGGGTAAAATGGAACGCACCCTGGTTGCGATCGTAGACGGAACAGCCGATGACATCGCCAGGCAACAGGTCGCTGGTAAACTGCACCCGCTGGTATTCCAGCCCCAGAGCACGGCCCAATGCATGGGCCAGGACGGTCTTGCCGAGTCCGGGCACATCCTCGATCAGCAGGTGGCCGCGGGCGAGCAGGCAGGTGAGCGCCAGTTTGATCTGCTTCTCTTTGCCGAGTATGACACCGTTAAGCTGCGTAAAGACGGGGGCGAGCGTTGTTCCGGGCTGCCCGCAAGCCGGTTTTACTTTGTTCTTTTCCATGACGTCCCTTCTCAGAAATAGTAGGCACTGCTGAAATTGGTGGATCAGGAGTTCCACTCCATGTTGTTTGACCCTAAAAAAACGGCAATCCATCTCACGCAAAGGCGCTAAGACCTAAAAACAAATAGTTGCCACATCATCCCCTTTCACCGAACAGGTGATTCCAGCGCCTTGTCCAACCATCCGGTTTTCTGCGCGAACTTCGTGACTTCGCGTGAACAACCGCCCTTTTTTGGGGTTCATTTGCTCCCGCTCCCGGCAATCACTTTTTCAAAGCCGGTTTCGGAAACAAGATACAGCCAGGTGGAATCACCGTCCCTGCCCGCGGGCGCCAGTTCCTGCCGCTCCAGGGTCGCGGCGGCCCAGACGCCCCGCAGAGCGGTGACATCCAGTTTCAGCTCCCTGCCGGTCCGGTTGACGACCTTCAGGGCGGTCACGAAGTGCCGGCCGTCGCTCCAGGCGGCCGTGGGCAACGCCGCAACACCGCTGACGGTGAAAACCTGAACCTCGCCCCGGACGTCCAGCGGCGCCGGCCGGACAGCGCCCACCGGCTGCCTGAGCGACAGGGGCTGGCGCACCTGGACGGCCGCTGTCTTGATCAACTCGGCAATGCCCTGTTCCTTCCCGCCGACAACGTCTGCGGGCGGTTCCGCATGCCGGTTCGCGGCGTCGGTCCGGCTAGTCCCGGTTGCGGAACGCTCCTGTTCCAGCTTGTCCATATAGGAGTTGATTTCACCGGTATTCCCCGACAGATCGTTCAGTCGCCGCCGGGTAACGGCCTCTCCCTGGTTCGGCGCTTGGAGTATGTAGGGGGTTATCAGGAGCACCAGTTCCGTCTTGGTTTTGATCTTCTGTTTCTGTTTGAAGAAGAAGCCCAGGTAGGGGATATCGCCCAGCAGCGGCACCTTGCTTTCGTAGTCGGTGATATTCGTCCGCATCATCCCTCCCACGGCAACCGTCATGCCATCCTGGGCCAGCACGGTTCCTTCCAGTTTCGACGTGTTGACGGTATCTATGGAAACGGTCTGAACGGTCGTCCCCACCGGCAACGGAATGCTGGCGCCGTTGGTTTTGACACTTGAATTCTCATGCACGATCCGCATCACCACCGAACGGTCGGCGTTGATGGAGGGAAGAATGGTCAGGGTATTGCCGACGCTCTTGGTTTCCGTCACGGGAACGGGAAGGGTGTTGTTGACCACCACGCCGCTGGTGGTGGTTGAGGTCGATGTCATTGTCGTGAAACCGGTTGTCAGCACCGTCTCCTCTCCGATGAACAGCCGGGCCGGATGGTTGTTGGCGGCCATGAGCATCGGCGTGGCGATGGTCGTGAGGTTATTGTTCTGCTGCAAGAGCTGTAACCGCAGGCGCAGATCCGAACTCAGAAACTGATAGGTCAGGGTACTCTCGGAATTGAGAGCGAAATTACCCATACCCAACAAGGTACTGCCCACGGCGGATGCGGCGGTGTTCAGGGGGTTGGCGACCTGACCGTCATCGGGGCCGGTCTGGCTGCCGCCGCTGATGGTGCTGATGGTGAAAGCCGATTCGAACTTGTCGTTGAGCTGTACCTCCAGCACCTTCATCTCCAGCAGCACCTCCGGCACCTGCCGGTCGGAATCCTGCACCACCTTCGCGATCTCGGTGAGCGCCTTTTCGTCGGAGGTGCGGACGAAGAGGATGTTGTGCTGCCGGTTGATGGTCACGTAGATGGGAGCTGTTTTGCGTTCGGTCAACTGGCGGAGCATTCCTTCGGGTATCTGCAGCTCCGTCTTGGCCTTCTGTTCAAGCAGGGCAAGCTGGGCCGAAGTCAGGTTCAGCTTTTCCTCGGTGCGGCCGGATCTGCTTCCGGAGCCGTCATTGCTACGGTTGTTCCTGTTGTCGCTGTTGTTGCGGTTGTTTCTGCCGTTGCCGCTGTTGCTGTTGCTGTTGCTGTCGTCGTCATCATCGCCATCGTCGTTCTCGATCTCCGAATCCAGCCCGCTGATGGCGTAGTCGTCACCCGTATCCCAGTTGGCCTTCCCCTGCAGCTCCACCCGGTCGCCGTAGAGATCGGCGATGGTTCTGGCGGCGACAGCCACATTGAGATACTTGAGCTGGAACGACTTGATCGGTTCGTTGCGGAAGACCACGATATCCCGTTGGTACTCCTCAGTGGTCATCAGGATGAAAACGCCGGATTTCGGATTATGCCGGTACCAGAGCCCGGAAAGCCGGCAGATGCAGTCGACGATCTCGGCCACGGTCTGCTTGCGGATAAAGAACGTCACCCTCTTCTTGCCCGCCTCTCCGGTCGCAACGATATTAACTCCGGACAATTCCGAGATGATCCGGACGGCGTCCTGAACGTCTGCTTTCTTGAATTCCAATTCCTCCACGACCACGTTTCCCGCCATGTCGGTAGCGGTGCGGACTTTGCCTATTTCGGCGGCGCACGCGACGGAAACCGACAAAAGGACCGAGAGCAGCAGTGCCGCAACCGGCATGAGTCGTCTGACGGAAAGAGATGTCACAACAGGCGTTACAAACAGCATGAGGTCCCCTTTAGTGGACAATAATCATCCGGCCCAGCGATCCTGCTTCGACCAACATATTGAGTCTGTTGATTTTCTTGATCCGGATCGCCGTGTCGATTCCCAGTTCGTGAAGCCCCACGGTATCCCGTTCCCGGACGATGTAGACACCGGCCCCCTCGATCTCCAGAAGCGCCGCGATCCTGCCGTCCGTGCCCCTGAGATGTCCGCGCAGACGCATTTTCGGCATGGTTCTGGCTTGCTCCGCCGGCCCCTCCTCGGAGCCGTAGGGGGAAAAAGCCGGCTGCCTCTCGGACTGCGTCCGCACCCGGTTCGTCACGGAGAACGGGTCGCGTTGCAGCGTGCCGGCAGCGCTCCTGGCCCTGCCGTTCCGCCCCGGCGGCACGACGGCGGACATTCCGCCGCCCCGCAGAGAGTGGGACCGCGTTTCGGGGAGCGCGCCGGCATTTTTTACGCTCCCCGCTCCTGTGCCGGATACCGGCTTGCGCGGGGCGGCAGTAGCGGCGGCGGATGCGGTTCCGCCCCCGTTCGCCCCGCGGGGCGTTCCGGGGTCCGCGGCAGTCACGGGGGCGATAGCGGCCCCATGGCTGACGGACGCAACGGACAGGAAAAACAGCAGCATGCGCGCTGCCAGACATGTTGATCTTGAATGTACCGGCCGCATCACATCCCACCCTTCGAAACAGACATCACTGCCTGGAAAAAAGCGAAGTAGACAAACCCGACCACAACCCCGACCATCAGAATCAGCATCGGTTCGATCGCCACGGAGATGAGTTTCACCCTGGCGGTCAACTCTTTCTGGTAATATTCTCCCGCGCCGTGCATTACCGTATCCAGCTGGCCGCTGCTCTCGCCGACCGCCGCCATGTGCCGCATCATCAGCGGGATATGGGGCTGGTCCAGGGTCTTGGACAGGGGCTGCCCCTGCAGCAACCCGTCCGCCGCCGCGCTGAAACAATCGCTGACGGCGCTGTTTCCCATGACGCTGGCGGCGATGCGGATCGACTCCAGGGCCGTCACGCCGCTTCTCAGAAGCATGGCAAGACACCATCCGGCCTGGGCCATGGAGGCGAACAGGATCGCTTTACCCACCAGGGGCAGGGTCAGCAGTACCCTGTCCAGGAATTGTTTCCCTTTCCTGGTCGTGTACGCCGCAAAAAGGGAGAAGAAGACGGCGCCCAGCGCGATCGCGAGGATGCGGCCGTAATCCTGGGCCCAAGCTGAAATATTCATCAGTACCTGGGTCGATGCCGGCAGGGCGGCGTTACGGGCGTTCAGAAAGGTCGCGAACCGGGGGATGACCCCCAGGACCAGGAAAATGACGACCCCGATGGAGACCAGCAGCACGAACAGGGGGTAGAACATGGCCGCTACCAGCTGACGCTTGATATCCTTGCTCCGTTCGATACTGTCCGCCAGCCGGTCCAGAATGTCGTCCAGGTTGCCGCTCTTTTCTCCGCTGGCGATCAGGTTGGAAACCATGGGGGTGAAGATCTTCTTTTCTCCGGCCAGGGTCCCTGAAAAACTGCCCCCTTTTCTGATTTCATCGCACATCTTTTTGATGGTCCGACGCAGACGCAGTTTGACCGTCATCTCGGAGCTCGCGTCCAGGGCAGTGACCAGGGTATATCCGGCGCGCAGCATCATCGCCGTCTGGCGGAAGAAAATCACCAGATCTCCCGCCCCCACGGGAGCATACTGTCCCGGCCTCAGGAGCGGTTTCAGCCGGGCCAGCCATTCCCGGAAACCGTTTCCCGGTTTCGCTCCCCCCCCCTCCCAGACTTTCAGGACGAAAATGGAGCGGTTTCGGAGAAGACGCGCCACATCCTTTTCGGTTTCAGCCTCGATGGTTTCCCGCAGTTCCCGCCCTTGACCATCAAGGCCGATAAAGGAATAGAGCGACATCTAGTTCGCCTCCGCCCTTACGTGGAGCACTTCGGCAAGGGAGACCTCGCCCCGCAGAACCTTCTCGCGGGCGTCCTGCCAGAGGGTTGTGTAATTTCCGGCCATTTCCCGTATCCTCACCTCGCTTGCGCCTTCCGAGATCGCCAGACTCAGATCCTGGTCGATCCAGAACGCCTCGAACAGCCCGATGCGCCCCCTGAAGCCGCTGCCGAGGCAAAAGGAGCAGCCCCCCGGCTCGTAGATCTCCACCCCGTTTTCGCCTTCCAGGTTGAGTATCCGCAGCTCCTCGGGCAGGGCCGGGCGTTTCCGGCAGCAGTTGACGCACAGTCGCCGCACCAGACGCTGGGCCAGCACACCGGTCAGGGTCGAAGCGATGAGAAAACGCTCGGCGCCGATATCCAGGAGCCTGGTAACCGCTCCGACGGCATCGTTGGTATGGAGGGTAGACATCACCAGGTGCCCCGTCATGGCCGCCCGCAGCCCGATATCAACCGTCTCCCGGTCGCGCATTTCCCCCACCAGGATGACATCGGGATCGTGACGCAGAAACGAGCGCAGCGCCTCGGCAAAGCCGACCTTGACGCTCACCTGGACCTGACTGACCCCGGCGATGGGCAGTTCCACCGGGTCTTCAACCGTCAGCACATTGATGGCGTTCACGTCCAGCTCCCGAATGGCGCTGTACAGCGTCGTCGACTTGCCGCTGCCGGTGGGGCCAGTCACCAGAATCACGCCATGGGGCCGGGCAATGGCACGGCGGAACGCCCCGAGCATCGTTTTCGGCATGCCCAGCTGCTCCAGCGTCAACCGGCCGGTATCCTGACCGAGGATACGCATGGTCGCCCGCTCGCCCCAGCGGGTTGGAATGGTGGCGACGCGGATATCCACCTCCGGGATGTCCCAGTTCATGATGGCGTATTTCATGGCGCCGTCCTGGGCCATGCGCTGCTCGGCGATATCCAGCCCCGCCAGCACCTTGATCCGGTTCAGCAGGGCATCTTCATCCGAGGCCGGCAGCATGCGGCCGAACTCCTGCATGCGGCCGTCCACCCGCAGGCGGATTCTCATCCTCCCCTCCTGGGGCTCGAAGTGCACGTCGGAGGCGCGGCGCAGGTACACCTCCTTCATGACGTCGTCCAGAAACTGGACCGGATCATTCTTTTCCGCCGCCGCGGGCCATGCCGCCCCCCCCTGGCCGCACCGTTCGAGCGCGCCGCGGAGCGCCGCGGGTTCCGCAAGGGCGGGACGATAGCGTTCACCGGTGGCGCGTTCGACACGCTCCAGGCTCAGGTGATCATCGGGATCCGCCAGCGCCAGCAGCCTGCCGCCGTCCGCGTCCCGCACCGGCAACAGCAGCCGGTGCTGCCGGCTCCCCTGGGGCAGGAGCGCCAGCGCTTCCGCATCGGCCGTCAGCTGCTCCGGCAGGAGGAAGGGAATCCCCCGCGCGTCGGCCAGGGACTGGTAGAGAGCGGCCTCGGGAAACCTGCCCGCCCTGGTGATCACCTCCAGCAGGGGGAGCCGCTCCCGTTTGGCCTGCAACCGCAACGTCTTGATATCGGCTTCCCTGAGCAGGCCGGTCTTGATGGCGGCCTCGATCAGAATGGTTTCGTTTACCGGCATATGCTCTTCACTCCCGCTCCACGGCGACACTGACCAGCCGATCAAACCCTTCCCGGTTGTTGCAGTAGGTCAGGGCCGTTTCCCGACTGATTTTATTGGACTTAACCAGACGGGCCAGGTCCTGGTCCAGGGTCCACATCCCGTCCTTGGCGCCGGTCTCCATCATGGAGTAGAGCTGCCTGGTCCTGGAGGTCTGGATCAGGTTGGCCGCGGCCGTGTTGACCATCAGCAGCTCCACCGCAGGCACCCTCTTCCTGCCGTCCAGCCCTATGACCAGCCGCTGGGCGACAATGGCCCGCAGCACCATCGCGATGCGGTGCCGGGCCACGGCCTGCTCCTCGCCGGAAAAATAGCCGATGAAGCGCTCGATTGCGCCCACCGCCTCGCCGGTATGGAGGGTTGAAAACACCAGATGACCGGTTTCCGCGGCGGCGAGAGACGCCTGCATCGTCTCCAGGTCCCGCATCTCGCCGACCATGATAACGTCAGGATCCTCGCGCATGGCGGCGCGGACCGCCTCGGCATAGCTGGGAACGTCGGTGTGCACCTCGCGGTGATGCACCAGGCTCCGCTGGCTGGTATGGATGAATTCCACGGGATCCTCCACCGTCAGGATATGGCAGTCGCGGGTGCGGTTGATCTCGTTCAGCAGCATTGCCAGCGTGGACGATTTGCCGCTGCCGGTGGCGCCGGTCACCAGCACCAGGCCCGAATGGAGATAGGCCAGTTCCCGCAGCCGGCTCGGAAGCCCCAGCTCCTCAAGAGAGCGCAGCCGCTGGTCCAGGTGGCGCACGGTCATGGCCGGCTTGCACATTTCCCGGAAACAGTTGACCCTGTAACGCTCGCCATCGGAGGAGGAGTAGCCGATATCGGCCGTCAGCCTGGTAAAAAACTCCTTCCGCTGGTGTTCGTTCATGATCGCCGTTGCCATGGCCTCAACGGCATCGGAGGAAAGCAGCTCGTTTCCATGGGCTTGCAGCAGCCCGTTGACCCTGAAGCGCACCCGCTCCCCGCCGGAGAGATGCATATCTGAAGCGCCCAGTTCAACACAGGTCCGCAGCAGAACCTCCAATCCGTCCCTGAAGTTCGTCATCAGATCGACATCTCGATGGACACACTGATTAAACCGGATGGCAGAGGCGTCGAGCTTTTCCGTTGTTCTTCATCCAGATGCCGGGAGTGCATTTTCACCTTCATGACCGAAACGTAAAACGAGAGGTCTCTGAGACCGTACAGAAACGTGAGCAGATAGGGATAGGTGGTATTGGCGGTGATCAGCAACAGGGGACGGCCAACGGCCGGATCCACCGCGGGGGTCCCCAGGTCCTTTTCCGGAGAAAAACCTTTTCTGGCAACCGACGTCAGCTCCACACCGGAGCGCTCGGCAAGGGCGGATATTTCCAGGAGCAGCTGCTGGCGCGTCTCCGTGGAATCCACCGGGGCGAAGCCTGAGTCCAGCTCATCGAACTCCATCCTGAGGCTGTCCAGCTCCGCATCAACCGTCTCGATCCGCTTGGCAATGGCCTGGGGAGAAGAAGCGGCGCCAACAACGGTATCCACTGCTCCGGCCCGTTTTTTGATCCGGTCCTGGCGGCGATGAAGCATCTTTTCCGATTCCGCGAGCCTGCTTTTGCTGATGGGATAGAAGACCCCGCCGTATATGCCGAGCAGCGCGGCGATGAGGAGCAGCTGGTACCGGAGCCGTTCCTTCGCGGAGAGTTTTTTCCATCGGGCAAGTGCCTTCCCCATCATTTCGGCGCCTCCGTAGCGACGTCCGTCCCGATCAGCCAGATTTTCAGGATAACCCCATCAATATTGACCCGCCCGCGCCCCCGGGCGAACTGCATCTCTCCGACCTTGTATTCCCAGGGGACCAGGGTCTTGTTGAGCCGCGAGACGAAATACTGTCCCGCGGTATCCCGGAGCGCCCAGGCCTCAAGATAAAACCCCTTGCCGTTATCCAGTTCCTCCACCCGGTCCAGCACCACCTCGTCATTGACCGCTGCCGCGACGGACTGGAGAAGACCCGGAACCAGTTCCTGGCGGTGGCGGATCACATTGTCGAAAATATTCTTGAGCCGCTTCTCCTCCTTCAGCGTCTCCTCCTTCAGCTTAAGTTCCTGCTCCAGGTGCTTTGCCTCGCTGCCCGAACTCTGCAACTGTTTTTTCACCTTCATCTTGAGGTTGTATTCGATGTCCGCCTTCTCCAGTTCCCATTCGTTTTTCATGGCCCGGGAGCGCAGGCGCCACTCGTTACCGGCCATGGCTGCCAGCAGCAGCCCCATGACCAGCCAGGGGTACAGCTCCCTGTTCTGCCACAGGGGAGGGAGGGGAGGCTGGGCCGGAACGCGGACCAGGGTTGAGGAGGGGCACTGACCGAGCGCGTGGAGAGCCGCTCCGGTGAGGGAGGCCAGGACCTCGGGCGGACAGGTTTCATCGTCGGGCGGAGTTCCGCTGGTTCTGAGCAGCGCGGCCTCCCGGCCGGTCAGACGGCTCAGCTCATACAGGATCGGAGCGGCAAGGGAGACGGGAGCGGAAAGATAGATCCTGGCGGTTTCGGGATGGATAGCGCCCCGGGCGGCCTCCGCCACCGTTACCGGATCGGCCAGGCCACATGAGGTAAAGGTGAGGGCAAGGGAGGTCAGCAGTCCGTTATGCCCCTGGAAAAGGGCGAACTGTTCCTGGCGGACCTCCACCAGCAGCCAGGACTCGGTTTCCCGCGCCAGGAGTGAAGCAGCGGCGCCCAGTTGGGGATAGATCCAGGCGAGGAAGACGCCCTGCCTGCGGAAGGCATCGGACCACCGGGCGCACAGCTTCGTCCCGATCCCGGCCCCCCACCAGGTGAAGGGGCCTTCCTCCCCATCGGACGCCTGGGGCGCCCAGCCGGTGGACAGGTCGTCGTCGGATGCCGACAACAGCTCCATCAGCTCCAGGCACTCGTCCAGCTGCTCGCGGGAAACCATATCGTTGTAGAGGCCGGAAGAGCTGGGCCTCGGCCCCTGACCGCTCCCCTCGGCTTCCCGCCGCTGCCCGGAGCTGATATGACCGCGCCCCATGAGCAGGCTGCCCTGGGTCCAGATGTCGTTCTGGCTCACGCAGAACTCTTCCAGTTCCCAGCGCACCAGCTCGCTCATCTGGCTGAAGCCGCGGGGCTTTGCCGGGTCGACCGGGAGCCCGAGCAGCTTCGCAGCCGCGGAAGGGGTAACGAGGAGCGCCTTTTTCGGCAGCCGCTGGCCCCGCTCGCGGAGCCGGGCAAGAACCTCGCCGACGGCGGTGGCGAAATCGGGCGCCGTTGAGACCGCCGCTTCGCCCAGCTCGAACGGGGAGCGGAGTCCGCGGCTCGCCACGGCCCCGTAGAGGGCGAATCCGGTGCTCTCGAAGACGAGCATCCGGCCCGGCCTGCCGACCTTCATTCCTTGTATGATACTGCGAGGCTTAAGTCTCATTATCGATTACACGCTCGCGCCGCCCACCGGCGTCTGAGAAAGGTTGAACTACTGGAATGGAGACGGTTCAGCGGATGATCAGGACCAGGTCCGGTACGCCGCCCCGGGAGAAGAACTTCACCCTGGCGGTCACGGGACCGGCGTACAGGCTGTCGTCGGCGTTATGGGCCGTCCCGTCCGGATCGGCTACCAGCACCAGCAGATGCTCTCCCGCCGGGACATTCTCGGCCGGCAGGGTCGCCGTCGTCTCCCGGGGCGCGGGAGCGCCGCCGCACAGGCCGTCGCCGTCGCCATCCAGACAGGTGTCGGCGGCGACACCCGAGGTAATGCGCCGCCAGGTGGCGCTTGCACCGTTGTGGAAAATAAGCAGCGATGCCCTGACCGCCGTGGAAAAGCTCAGGTCGGCGCCGCTCTGGTTGACGATCCTGACCCCCGCGCCGGACAGGTTGATCCGCCAGTCCCCGGCCAGCACCGGCTCACCCATGGCCATATCCGACTCGAAATCATTGCCGCCGTTCTCCCCGTCCTTGCCGTAGCTGTCCACGTACAGACCGTCGTTGTACAGGGTGACGCACCAGCCGTGATTGTCGCTATCAAGATCGCTGCCGCTGTTCGTGGAACCGGACGGCAGGGTGGGGCAGTTTTTGAGCGTGGCCCCCGGAGACAGCCTGGTCCCCCAGCCGTCCCGGTATGTGCCGCCTGCCGAGCCAACCAGATAGGAGCCGCGGAACCCTTTCATGAACTGGTTCTGCGCCTGGTTCAGCGTGGTCTCCCCACCGTTGTTGTAACCATTGGTATCAGGGGCCGGGTCGAACAGGGGCGAAACCGGCCCGTACGCCAGAAACCCGGACGGCGCCATGATCAGGTCGTTGATGCTGCCGGGAAGCCTGCCGTTGTCCACCACGAAGCCGCTCTGGATCCCCTTCTCCCACCCCGCCGTTCCGGTGTCGCCGACAACCGCGCCCCGGATCGCCCGCAGGCGGTTGCGGGTGTCGTCATAGCGTATCTGCTCGGCGTCATTGGCCACCGAGGCCAGGCTCACCCAGGCCACCGCCGACAGGATGGTGACCACCAGCAGCAGCTCCAGCAGGGTCAGTCCCCGCTCGTTGCCGATGCCGATGTATGACGGGGCGGTACCCATGGGACCCGGTAACCGCTCATCTGGCCGCGGCAAAGTCGACCACCATGATGGCCGGTCCCTTGCCGTAGCTGTAGAGGTGATAGCCGACGAAACGCGCCATGCTTCCCGCCGTCAGTTCCTTTCCGATCCTGTCGACGACCCGTCGTTCCACATAGACCGGGATGATGCGCCGTCCCCGGCTCTCGACGAACATCCGGTGTTTGACCTCCGGCAGCGGCTTCACCCCGGAGAGTTCCAGGACTTCGTAGACATAGGTCATCTTCTTCTCTTCCGGATTGCGCTTCATCCTGGCCTCGAAGCTGACCGGCGCGGCCATTCTGATGATCCGTTTCTTGTCTTTGCCGACGGCCTTCTTCTCCTGGACGATGAACCGGTCCAGGTCAATGGCCCTGAAGGCCGCTTTCGCGCTCCCGGCGGTGCGGGACGCCGCGGGTTTAGCCGCCGCATGCGCCCGCATGCTGACCGGGCAGCTGATGAGGGCCGCCAGTGTCAGGATAAACAGCAGTTTCTTTGCAAAGCTCATGTAAGTGTCTCACTCGATAAGTAGTTTGATGTCGTCGGACGTGTTGTAGACCCCGTCCGGCCCCATGCTGACGATCCAGGGATGGGCGGTATTCAGGTCGAACATCAGATAGGGGCGTCCCCAGACCTCCCGTTCCGTACCGCCCGCAGCGGCGCTCCAGCCAAGGAAGCTGACACCGGAGACGGTCACGGTCCGAAGCTCGAAGGGGTCGGCCACGCCGTTCACGTCCTGGATGTCGTTGCCGGCCAGCGGGTTCCCGGCCGATGTTCCGGCCGCCGTGCCGCTGTTGATGCCGTCGCGGATGTCCACGTAACCGTCGTCCCCCCGCAGATAGGGGCCGCGCCAGCCTCGGCCGGTCTCCTTGTTCCATTCTTCCAGTTGATGGCCGGCCGGCAGCAGACTCGTCTGCCCCGTAAGTTGATACAGATTGGCCGGTGAATAGAACCAGCGCGCCCGCTCTGCCGGGCTTGAGCCGGCATGGGGAAATTGCGCCTCAATCGCCGCATCCGTAATTTTTCCGGCCCCAACACCTACGAGGCCGAACGGCCCGGTCTTGGGGTAATACCCCGTATCCTGTCTGAAGCGGCGGATGGCCGTGGCCAGCTCCTGCATTTCCGAACGGACGAGTTGGTCGTTGGCCTGCCGGCTCACCCCGGAATACGATCCGCCGGCGACAAAGGCCACGGCCGCCATGATGGCGATGATGACCAGCAGCTCCAGCAGGGTGAACCCCCGCTGCCCGGACAAAAGAGATCCGGAAGCGCGGTCGGTTCTACTTGACACAGGCATTGCGCGCCTGTTCCATCGGCTCCTTGAAATCAGGACCGAATTTGCGCCGCGCCTTGTTGACCGCGTCCCGCTCGTCGGAGCCGGCCTTCATCAGCTTGGCCATGTAGTTGTACGGCCTCCCCTTGACCTTTTCGCTCATCTTCTCGGCGAAACAGGCGGCCTGGTCGGCCGGCATCCCTGTACGGGTCAGCCCTTCCTTCATCAGGCCGACATCCGGCCGGCCGCAAGCAGACACGGTCAGCAGGGTGGTCAGCAGCAGCGCGCATTTCATCATTGTGTTCGTCTTCATCCTCAAGGACCCTCTCCTTCTGTTGAGTATTCAACCTGTAAACTCTCACGTTGTTTCACGCAAAGGCGCGAAGGCGCGAAGAAGTCAAACCCGGTGATTCATCCATGGTGTGCGGCGCTTTCTCCCGGTTCATCCTTCCTCGCGCGCCTCGCGGCTGCCCGCGAACAGCCTTCACTCCGGTTCGCGATATTTTCTCCCCGCCACCGCCTGTGTGGGGCGGGGACGGGGAGAAGATTGCATCGGAGCCGGGCGCGGACGATCCGCGCCCGGCGGGTCACACCCGGACGGTCCGGGGCGGCGTTACACCGCCCCTAAACTACCGCCTTAGATGGTGTTACGCGTGCCGTCCCATTCGCCCAGTTCCTCTTCCTTGGTGTCGAGGGCACCGTCAACGATGGAGACCAGTTCGATCTGGTCCTTGGCGGTAATGGCGCCGGCGCCGTCGAAATTACCGACGTTCCAGACGGCCACGAAGCGGTTGTACTCGTCCGGCTTCACGTGACGGTACACCGGCACGGTGGTCATGCCGCCCAGGGTGTTGGCGTCGAACAGGGTGGATGAGGGTCCGATGCCGGTCAGCAGGTAGGCGGGGCCGGTGGCGGAAGCCAGGTTGGCACCGTCGAATTCAACAATACCGGTACCCACGTCCTGGCCGGTGAGGCGTTCCTGGCCGCCGACCCAGAACATCCCCATGGGTGCGACAGAACCGTCCATCGGCTGGCTGAAGCCGCAACCGTTGGCCTCCGGGCTCATGAAGATGTTGCCCGGCACCACGTTGTTCCCCCGGTTGTTGACCAGGTTTTCGATGCTGGAGCAATCGAGGTCGCCTTCCGGGTTAAACGCGGCGTTCTGGTTGGCGTACCGCAGTTCGGTAATCCCCGCGTCATTCATGATCGTCTGGACACCGGCGGGAATCGGCAGAATGGCGGCGTCTTCATTGGTATACGTTCCAGTAGCCGCGGCGGAGAAGCCGAGGATGGACAAAGCGGTCGCGTTAACCGTATCCGCCTGTGCGGCCGCCACGGTGGCGCCGTTTGCCATCAACAGGGAATCGAACCGGTTGGGCAGCGTGTTTCTCTGGAGCACGCGGTAGGTGCTGATCCCCTTGTTCAGCTCATCCATCATGGTGACGTGGGCCGCGGCCGAGGCGCGGGCGTCGGTGTCCTTCAGGGCGATGGTGGCGGTACCGGCGATGGCAGCCAGGATGGCGACGACAACGAGGAGCTCGAGCAGGGTAAAGCCGCGCTGGTTCAGCTTCTTACGCAGTTTCTGCAAACATTTGATTTCTTTCCTGTTGAAAAAATTGATACTCATGTCTGGTCTCCTGAAAAATGGGTTGTTTGATTACACACATGTCCCCAACCGTGGGGGACGGCCACTACCGTTCGTAACGACGCCCCTCCTTTCTCCGTACGGCACCGGCGACCCACACGCCCAGACACCTTTTTCTCAGCCAGATGACCCCGCGTCATTTCCAGCTCTACCCCATTCCGGGTTGTTTCACGAAATCGACCACGAACCGGTACTGCTTGCCGCAGTGGATGATGACCTCTTTCTGGCCGCGGCGCAGGATCTTCATCTCCAGCCGGATCTCTCCATAGCCGTCGTGGCGGAAAACCTCTTCGTACAATTTGGCCAGCTGCTCCATGACATCTTGATTGGTCGCTGTTTCCATCGTTGTCAGTCCTGTTCTCCCGTCTGTTGGTTTGCGGCGCCCCGGCCGCGTCACACCGGCTCTCACTGCTTCTCCGTTGCCGAGCGGACGTCCAGCTCCAGCACCAGGGTAGCTTCGACCAACTGTTTCTGCAGTTTCTCCATGCCGTCGTAGAGGCGCTTGAGCCTGCGCGACGGCTTTCCCCCATGGGAGCCCAGGTCGGCGGCATCCAGCTTCGCGATGGTGTTCCCGATTGTCTCCAGCTGCCGCCTGATGCCGGCGGCAAGGGCAGGATTCTTCCTGGAGACGAGCCCGTCCCGGGTGGCCACCAGGTTCAGGATACTGGCGGAACCGCCGCCCAGGAGCGACCGGTTGAGCCCCTCCAGCGTCGCCTGAAAGGCTTCACGGGTGGTGGCGCTGCGCCGTCCGTAGAAAAGCTCGGGCCTGGGCCTGCCGGTGAAAATACCGCCGGGGACCCCGATCCCGTCCCGCAGCACGGTTTCGATGCTGTTCAGGGTCCTGGCGAGAATGAGACTCAGCGCATCACCCGGCACCAGGAAGGGTTTGCCGTCTCCTGCCGCAACGAACTCCCTGCCGTACCCCTTGTCCCATTCCTGTTCCGCCCGGGAGGTGACGGCCGCGATCTCGGCGGTGACATCCCTGAGATGCTCGCACCTCCCTCCGGCCGTTGCCGCCGCGGCGCCGGCGGGGGCAAAGAGCAGGTACTCGACGGCCGCATAACCGCGGGTTTCCTTGCCCGTGCGCAGGTGATGCATCCTGTCGTCCCGTACCGCCGCTTCCAGGACGGTTTCCTGGACCGGCCCGCCCAGCCGGCGTTCCAGATTCGCGGCCGGTCCGAACTGGAACGGGACGGAGCGCCGCCAGGCGGCGCTGGCCTTCCTCCAGTCATCTTGAGCCGCGGTCAGGCCGGCCATGTCCCGCCGTTGGCACATCCGCCGGGATGAGTCCGCCAGCTTGCGAGCCGTGTCCGCCAGCTCCGCCAGGGACGGTCGGATGACGCCGGTCGCCAGGGACGCAAGCGCACCGGACTCGGTGGGCGCGGCCGCGACCGCTGCCGGCGGCAGGGCGGCAGCCAGGGCGAGCAGACAGGGGAGCAGAATGGCGCTGGATGTGGGGCTGAATCGTGTCATATTCGTTGGTTCCACAATGGCGACGCTTTTGTCAGAAGCTGGCGAAGGACGGATTCGCCGCATCCGAGATGGCAATGCATTCCACCTCCACCAGCCAGCCGGGACGGCAGACAGGCGCCAGCGTCACTATGTTCGGTATGTTCCGGTAATTTTCATCCAGATAGGCGTTGATCGTTTCGCTGTCAGAGGGATCCCTCAAGTAGACGATCATCTGCGCCACGTTTTCCATTCCGGCGCCGGCGTCCGCCAAGAGCGCCATAATGTTGACAAAGGTACGGTTGAGCTGCCTGACAACGTCATTCCGGTGCATGATCTCCCCTTTGTGGTTGATGCTTGCGGTTCCGGAAATAAAGATGTGCTTTCTGTCGCCAAACGCCACACTGGTTCCCCTCTCGAAGGTTACGCCGTATTCGTGCGTCGGGTTCAGGAAATCGGGGGCCTTGAGAAACCCTATCTGGCCGTGCTGAACACCGCCGATGGAATAGGCGTCCAGCAGTACGCAGACGCCCGGATCGGCATGCCGCCCCTCGATTCCGGTGCTGGCGATATAGTGCGTATCCCAGGTCATGTTCACCGTTTCAAAAAACCGCCGGCGGGCGTCCACGACTCCGGAGTAGTTGAAATCGATATCCTTTACGAACAGCCAGGTCCTGACGCAGTTCTCCTTGAGGGAATACCCCTTCCCCTCCAGGGAGTGGCTCAGCTTCGTAAAGACGGCGCCGGCCTGGTCGAAGGATTTGGTTGAACAATTGCCGGAGACAAGCTGCGTACTCCAGATATGTTCGTACCCCCCCCGCGTAACAACCAGATCGCACGCAGGCGTGGCCCTGAATTTCGAAAGACAACCCCGGTTGCCGTCGTCTATGACATACGCCCAGACAGCGATCTTCCCGCTAGCCGCGGGAGGTTGCTGAACTATTGAAACAGCGCAATCGCCAAAGACCGAGGTGACATAATCCACAATAAAGCTGAGCTCTTCTGCCTGGTTGGCGTAATCGCTGAGAAAGAACCGGGTGAACACGACGGAAGAATTCGGGATGCCGTGCGCGGAGAGATACTCGGTTACGGCCCCCAGGATATCCTCCATCTGGCCGCTGAAGGCTTTCTGATTGTTGGACACCGCCATGAGATGGAGCTCGGAAACCCGGTTCCGGCAGAACGAGGAGGCGGTGATCCTTACGGTATCCTGTGTCACGGAATGGTAGTGCATGATCGTTGATTCCTTTATTCTCGCCGGTCCCGGACCGCAGCCCCCGCGAAAGGAGCGTGCCCGGCAACCGGACGGTTTCTTGACTGTATGCGACGATTCTGGCAGCGAGCTTATCCCCGTCCGCCGGTGCGGCAACCGCGCCCACCCCACGCTCCCACCTTATCGGTTGCCGCAATTGCTTTCGAAATTCAAAATCATGTTTAACCTGTTTACACCATCTCGGCGCAGAGTGCTAACGCGTGCAGACCATAAAGTAACGCTACAAGCCTCACCATAGTTTCCCGGCGGACTCTGGATGGGACAATTCCGAAACGCGCTTCGAATATCTTTGCGAAATGACTGAAATTATTGTATCCGACCTCCAGGGCCACCTCGGTGACCCGTAATCCTTCGTACCGCAGGAGGCACATGGCCCGCTCAAGCCGCAGATTCCGCAGATAGGCAAAGGGAGGTACTCCCCGGATGCGACTGAACGCCTGTTTGAAGCGGGTCGCGCTCATACCCACCTGGGTCGCCAGCTCTTCCAGCGACGGCGGATTGTCCATACTCGCCTCCAGTAATTTGCAGGCCGCGTCGACGGCGCTCTTTTCCCGGTCCGCGCTCGGAACGCGGCTGAGTTCGCGGGAATGGGCGATCTGGCGCAACAGATCCAGGGCCCCGGACATAACCGGGAGCAGGTTGTCGGGACGGACGGAATGGGCCAGGATATCGGCGGCGGTCCGCAGCATCTGAGGAGTAGCAGGAATGGTGAGCGCCGCCGCTCCCTGCCGTTGCAGCTCGTCCGCTTCACGTCGGAGCCGCCCTGTCCCGAACAGTTCCGGAGACGCCAACCGGATGAGCAGCCGCTCCCCCCCGCTGTCCTGCGAGCCCTCGTTGAGCCTCATCCCCCGCGTCAGATAGCGCAGGCTGCACCGCTCCTCGCCGGCAAGCTGCTGCAAATGACATCTATTATCGTTCACAACACATTCCTGCAACTCCCCCTCCAGCATGAAGATCACCTGCCAGTGGTCTTCGGTGACCACCTCACACCGGATATCGCCCCTGCTCCGCGCGGACTGAACCAGTTCAACCTGAAGCGTCTGCAATGCCCAGCAATTCCGGGCCGGAGAAAACCACGACAACGGGACCGTATTTCCATTCTTCATCAATGTCCCTCCTTCCAACGCCGTCATCACGGGCGGATGACGGAAAAAAGTGACCCGACAACACCAACCGTTCACGCACCATCGAAGTTTTCCGGTAAAAGCAGCGGAACACGCACGACAACCGCTTGATGCGGCATGAAACCGCCGGACATGCCGAGCCCCCTGAAAAGAAGTACGTGGCCGATGTGTATGCTGGTGTGGATCGTTGACCCTAAAAAAGCAGTTGACCAGGTGAAATCACGAAGATCGGGAAGAAAACCGAATGGGTAGACAAGGCACTGGAATCACCTGTTCGGTGAAGGGTGATTATGTACAACCATTTGATTTCTTAGCGTCTTTGCGTGAGATGGGTTGCCGTTATTTAGGTCGATTAGTCCGCTGAACGTACGGTGATGCCCTGTACGCCGTCATGAGAAGGGCTGGCTTGTACCACCGGAAGCGGCGGTAACGGCTGGCTGAAGACTGTGGCGGTTCCGTCCGGATATGACCGGACGGTTCTTTCTAGCACTTTTTTACGCGACTGTCATTATGATTTTGAATTTCTATTGCAATAACCATGAGATGCTGGTAAATCTGTCACACCATGGCCATGCAAGCGGCGAGGCGCCCGGCAGAAAACCGGAACACAACACCAGGAATTTCGTTGCATTTCATGATGTTGCCGGCGTTTTTTCTGACAGATCGGCCGCCGGATCGGAACTCACCCCCCCCCACCAGCCGGAACAGTCAAAACCCCGGCACGAATATTCATTTCAAGAGGAGATCCATGAACTCAAAACTGAGACACCTTGTACTTGTCGGCGCATTGTTCGCCATCGGGTTGGGAACAGCGCTCCTCGGCACCGGGAAAGAGGCTGATGCCGCCGGACCGGATCTGTTTCTCGGCAAGAAAACCAGCGCGACAACGGTCTATTTTGTCAATGACTGGTTCTGTCCCGTCTGCATCAGAACCGAACCGGTCATCGAAAAGATCTATCCTACGATAGCCGGATCGGCCAGAATCGGTTTTGTCGATTTTCCGATCCATGGGGAAACGACCAACTTCACCCCCTACAACACCTATTTTCTGACCCATGAAAAGGGCAAGTATATCGCCATCCGCAAGGCGCTCTCCGCGCTGGCGCGCAAAACAAAAAAACCGTCCCACGGCGAGGTAAAGGCTGCGGTGGCGCCTCTTGGCGTAAAGCTGCCCCAGCTTAAAACCTCGGACACGCTTTTCGGGTTGCAGGCGAACCTGATGATCTACCGGGGCTACGACGTCACCATGACCCCGACGGCCGTGGTGACCAATTCGAGAACGAAAAAGACCAGGCTCCTGGCCGGTAAAAACCGGATCAGCGAGCTGTCCATCAAAACGGCGATCGCCCAGGTGGAGAACAGGTAATACCGGCCATACCGGAATTCTCCCGAACGAGCGGATGGTTTGGGAGAAACCATGGGGGCAGGAAACCTGCGACATGCGGATAACAGCGGGATGGGCGGGCAATTTTGCCCACATGCAGGCACGTCATCCCGATGAGACCGCGCCTGGCGCGCAAAGCCGACTACGCGCGGCACACTACATTTTCAGGAGGAAACAATGGCAAAAGGTATGACGAACATTTTGAAGCAGGCCCAGATGATTCAGGCCAAGATGGCGAAACTGCAGGAGAACGCTGCAATGAAAACGGCCGAGGCAACCTCCGGCGGCGGGGCCGTCACCGTTGCCGTCAACGGCAAGAACGAGATACTGTCGCTGTCGATACAAAAACAGGTGGTTGATCCGGAGGATGTGGAGATGTTGCAGGATCTGATCCGTGCGGCGGCAAATCAGGCGCTGAAAAAGGTTCAGGAGGAACTATCGGGAGAGATGTCCCGCATAACCGGGGGAAGGAGCATCCCGGGGGTTTTCTGACGGATTGTACCGTTGGAATCGGTGTAAAGGGTTTCCATGACGTCACAGTTCTATTATTCCATCATTGTCTTTATCTTCGGAGCCGTGACCGGTTCATTCCTCAATGTCTGCATATGCCGAATGCCGAGGGACGAATCGGTCGTATCGCCCCCCTCCCATTGCCCAACATGCATGTACCGGATCCGCTGGTACGACAATATTCCCCTGGCCAGCTATCTGCTGCTCCGCGGCAGGTGCCGCGGCTGTGGCATCCGTATCCCCATCCGGTATCCGCTGGTCGAGCTGGGTAACGGGCTGCTGGCACTGGCGCTCTTTCTCCGTTACGGCCCTTCCCCGACATTCGCTGCCCTGTTCCTGTTCTGTTCGGCGCTGCTGGTGATCACCTGCATCGATCTGGAGTACCGGGTCATCCCGGACAAGATATCATTGCCGGGAATCGTTATCGGCTTTGTCCTTTCCTTTTTCCTCCCCTGGCCCGGGTGGCTGAATTCACTGCTCGGCATTCTGGCGGGGGGCGGCAGCCTGCTGCTGGTGGCCTGCGCCTACGAGTGGCTGACCGGCAGGGAGGGGATGGGAGGAGGCGACATCAAGCTGGTGGCCATGATGGGGGCGTTCCTCGGTTGGGAAGCCGTCCCGTTCATCATCCTTGCCGGCTCCCTGGCCGGTTTGCTGGCAGGGGGGCTGATGACGCTGATCAGGAGGCAGGACTCCAGGCTGGCCATTCCCTTCGGCCCCTTCCTGGCTTTTGGAGCGCTGTTTCACCTCTTCCTCGGTCTCAGGATACTGAACCGGTATCTTGCGTAGGGCGGCTTCCGTAAAGGGTAGAATTCCAGGGCAGACGTATCATTCCGGGACGCCTGAGGGACAAGTGCTTGCTGATGTGCCATTACCGGAATTGGCGCGATAACAGGGAACGTTCCCGCTTCGCTCCTCGGGAGAGCCGTGCGAATGTTCCTCCGTCACAAAAGTGACCCGCATACCAGGTTTTCGATTAACAAAAGCCGACATGAATCTCATGTTTTGGCGAAAAAGACTCAAGGGAGAGAAACATGAACACTATGAGCTCTGAGCAGCCGGAGACGAATAAACATGGCGTTTGCCCCTGGTGGATGGCCTACGCTTTCGATAACCTGCTGCGCCGCCTGATGCATCCGCCCGCCAGGATTCTCGGCCCGTACGTACAGGAAGGCATGACGGCGCTGGACCTGGGGTGCGGCTTCGGTCATTACTCCCTGGGTATGGCGCGGCTGACGGGCAAAACCGGGAAGGTGGTCGCGGTTGACGTGCAGCAAAAGATGCTGGACAAAACCATGGGTCGTGCCCGCGGGGCCGGGCTGGCCGACATCATCCAGCCGCTGCTCTGCGACGGCCATAAAATCGGGCTGCCGCTGCGACTGGATTTCGCCCTGGCCTCCAATTCGCTGCACGAAACACCGGACCCGCGGAGGCTGCTTTCCGAACTGTTCGGCATGCTTTCCCCCGGCGGCCTGTTCCTGTTGATGGAGCCCGGCGTTCACCTGAGACAGGAGGAATTCGAGGCAGAGGTCGCCATGGCCGGAGCAGCCGGTTTCATCGAGGTCGACCGTCCCCGGGTCATCCGCCAGAGGTGTTCCCTCCTGAAAAAAACCGCGCCATGAGCTGGGAACGGGGCGAATACCGGCCGAAACAGAAGAGAGCCGACGAAAAAAAAGCGCCCCCGCCCATGCACAGGAGCACCCTGTTCAACCCTCGGCCCTACCGGATACGGCTTCACACCTGCTGAAATCCTCCAGCGGAGAAGGCTCACGGATAAAGAGCCCGTGGGCCGCGCTCCCCGTGACTAAATCACGGCATGGGCGAGCGGTGCCGGGAGGGGGCAACACCCTCTCCCGGCACGTTTTCCTCTGCTTACAGCCACTGAGTGTCAAGCTGCTTCAACCAGGTTTTGATACGCCCTTCCGTTTTGTCCGGCTCCGTGTCTTCATCCAGGGCCAGCCCGACAAAATTGCCGTCCACACATGCGGTGGAGGCGCCGAAGGAATACCCTTCGGACGGCCACTGCCCGATGGGCATGACGCCACACGACAACAGCGTCTCGTACAGTGTTCCCATGCCGTCAAGGAACGTCTCGGAATAACTCTGCTGGTCCCCCAGGCCGAACAGGGCGATCTGCTTTCCCTTCAGGTCGGCACTCTTCAGCAGCGCCAGCTTTCCGTCCCAGTCGTCCTGCAGCTCTCCCAGCCCCCAGGTTGATGCCCCCAGGATCAGGTTCCGGTAGCGGTTGAAATCCTCCACCCCGGCCGATGCTACATTGATCAGGTCGGCCCGATCCTCTCCCAGCAGTTCCCTGATCGACTGTGCGACGCTCTCCGTATTGCCCGTGGTTGAACCGTAAATGACTGCGACCTTTTCCATGTAATTCCTCCCGGTTGTTGGTATGCGTCGAAAGCGGTGTCCCTGTTCCGGCGCGAATGGGCGGAAGCGCTCCGGCAGGCGATGACCCACCGAAGCACCGCTCCCGCGTGACCGTTCACCAGCCGCCCCGAGACCGGAACGTATCCACGGAAACGGGTGAGGCACAGGTGCGTTGTTGTTCGTTCTCTTGTCAAAAATTGGCTGGCTACCAAACCGTGGAGGGGTATGAGTGGCTGGCTGTATGAAAGGGATGCGCATCCGGCACGAAAGCCTGAATGCGGGTTGCGTGGCATAGGGAGCCGCGGAGATCGGGAAAACCGCCGTACCGTCGGCCGGAGACACTGCCCGGACCGCCGCGCTACTTCGTCAATATCAACCTGTTGTTGACGGTGATTCTCAGGAGGTACTCCTTGCCGTCATGGATAATAACAATTTCACGATCCTCGCCCAGCAGTTCGCGGCTCGTAACAATCCGCTTTTTCATGGTGGGTTCTCCTCCGCTTTTTCATGGACAACAGCGCCGTCCGGCGTCGCGGCAAACCTGCCGTGCTTCGCTTCTCCTCTGGTCGCTGCGCGCGATGAGCAGGCTCACTCCAGGCAGAGCCTGCGGTGCTTCTTGCTCCAGAGGGCAACCGCCTCGCGCATGATGTCGGAAATGCTCCTGCTCGTGGCAAGCGACAGTCTTTCCAGGGATGCCTTCTGGGGGTCGTTGACTCGCAGGGATATCATGTGGTGCAGCTGTTCCTTCTTTTGCGTGCCTTTACGCCGCGATTTCCGTCCGCTGGTTTCCCGTGCATGTTGTGCCTGTTCCATAGTGTGGATTCCTTTCTCGTATCGTAATCTGCGTGACGGCACGGCACAGCCGGCCCGCCTCGCGGCAACAATTCCGACGGACCGGAAACAACCGGATTTCCCCGGCCGGTCGGAATTGTATTTGTTTCTGACAGGTGTCTCCGCGGCGACGACCGTTTCTCCCCTGCCGCTTCCGTTTTATCTGCCCGCTCCTTCCCGCAACGGGAGAGGAACAGGCAGGGAAAAATTACAGCACATACGGGAGAGAGGCGCTCTCCTGAAGAAGCATCTCGCCGGGGACAAACAACCCGTGAGAAGGAGGCTCGTAGGGAGAACAGGCCGAGACGGCGAGTTCCTCGGCGGCGTCCAGACATCCGGCAACCTTTTTCCGGTTTTTTTCCAGAACCTTCACCACCACCGGATCGAACTGGGTGCCGGAGCAGCGCCGGATTTCGGCACAGGCCAGGTCGAAGGAGCATCCCGCGCGGTAGGAGCGGTTGCGCAGGAGCGCCGAGAGGGTGTCGGCCACCGCCACGATGCGAGCGCCGCGGGGAATCTGGTCGTCCCCCAGGCCATCGGGATAGCCTTTGCCGTCGAACCGCTCGTGGTGACGCAGGATTATGTCGGCCACCCCTCCCGGACCGTTCAGGGCCGGCACCGGCCGCACGATCTCCGCCCCGATTCCGGGATGCCGCCTCATCCAGCGCCACTCCTCCCCGTCCAGTGGTCCCTGCTTTTTGAGCACCGCATCGGGAATGCCGATCTTGCCGATGTCGTGCAGGTGTCCGGCGATGTGAATGACATCGATCTCCTCCCGGGAAAACCCCATAGCATGGGCCAGCACGCAGGAAACCTCGGCCACATCCCGGGAATGGCGGTACAGCTGGGAATCACGGGCATCGACCGCATTACCCAGCGCCTCGGCAAGATGATGCAGCGACGTGAAACAGTCGAGGCTCCCCCCCCTGTTCCGCATGCGCTTCTTTTGGTTGCGTTTCATAATAAGAAGCGACGTTGTCGCCCGTACCATATTCAACATAGGCACACCCTGTTCCTCCCCCCCTGCTTGGCGCGGTACAGGGCACAATCGGCATCGACGATCAGTCGCTCCAACGGTCTGCCGGGAGGAAGACAGGCGCAGCCGATGCTGACCGTAACGGCTCCGCGTTCGTTGAACGGCGGAAACAGGGCCGAGGCGATCCGCTCCCGGAAACGTTCGGCGATCTTCAGCGCCTCTTCCTTGAGCGTCCCCCTGAGCAGGATCAGGAACTCCTCCCCCCCCCAGCGACAGAACAGGTCCGAGCGCCGCAACCCCTGCCGGATGAGCGTGGCGAAGGACTTGAGAACGTCGTCACCCGACGTGTGACCGAAGGTGTCGTTGATGCGTTTAAAATGATCCAGGTCTGCCATGAGCAGCGCCAGAGGGAGCCCCAGACTGGAAAAGCGTTCCACCTCCTGGCGCACGACGGTCCCGGCTGCATGGCGGTTGAAGCAGCCGGTCAGGTTGTCGTAGTGGGCCATGTCCCGCAGGTGAAGATAGGCGCTCTTCAGCGGCCTGACCCTGATGTGGGCGGCGCAGGACGCCCCCATTGCCAGGCGCATGCCCTCCACCCGCAGGACCAGCTTCCTGGTAATCAGCGGATCGAAGTGCAGAAGATCCACCAACCTTCCCTCACGGAAGCCCATGGTGCGCAACTGCCGGTATTCGGGGAAGGCGTCGCTGATGGACATGATTTCTGCCGCCTCCCCCACGAACATCTCATCAACGTATATTTCTGACATGGTATTCTCTCTTCCCGCGTGTCATGAAAAAGCGGTTGTTCACGCGAAGCCGCGAGGCACGCGAAGAAAAACTATTTTGATTCTTTCGTCTTCGTACCGCTCAGCGGGACAGTTCACTCCGGTATTCCGGGAAGCCCCGGCTCAGCGGTGCTTGCCGGAGCAGCCGTTCCCGGAGCAGCCGGGGCATGTGCCCCGGCTCTTCCACAGGGAGCGGTAGAGCAGCCACAGGGCTGCCGTCAGGATTGCCAGCATCAGCATCAGGTCCGTTCCCCCCATACCGCTACCCTCCCAATCCCAGAAGGCGCCCCCCCTGGTAGATGATCACCGCCACCACCCAGGCCAGCACCGTCTGGTAGAGAAAGCCGACCCCGGCCCATTTCCAGGTCCCGAACTCCTGGCGCATGGCAATCCCCACGATGACACAGGGCATGTACAGGAGCACGAAGGCCATGAAAGCATAGGACGAAAGGGGGGTGAAGGCAGCGGACAGAGCCTGTCTCAGGGGAGTTTGATCCTCCTCCGGTTCCTCGTCACCCGGGATGAACAGGAGTGTCGTGACCGCCGTTTTGGCAGCACCGGCGAAGGAGACGACGACCTCCTTCAGGTCCTCTCCCAGGGTGGGAGTTTCCTCTTTCTCTTCGTGTTTAGGTGTGTAGACCTCGCCCATGGTGCCCACCACGATCTCCTTGGCGATGACGCCGGTGATCAGCGATGCCGAGGCTTCCCAGGTTCCAAAGCCGGCCGGCTCGAAGATCGGGGCGATGGCGGCCCCTGCCTTGCCCAGATAGGAGTCGCGCTTCTGCTCCACGCCCCAGGGGAGGTTCAGCATGAACCAGACCAGGACGGAAACGGCAAGGATATAGGTGCCGGCCTTGTAGAGGAAGTGCTTCCCCTTCTCCCAGGTATGCAGGCAGAGACTGGAGAAGGAGGGCATGCGGTAGGGGGGGAGCTCCATGATGAACATGGGCGCCTCGCCCCGGAAGAGGGTCTTCTTGAAGATGAACCCCATCAGGACCGCCAGCAGGATACCCAGCACGTACAGGGACCAGATAACCGTGCCGGAGTTATTCGGGAAGAACACCCCGGCGAAGAGCACGTACACCGGCAGCCGCGCGCCGCAGGACATGAGCGGGATCAGCAGAGCGGTCAGCACCTTGTCCCGGGGATTCTCAAGGGTACGGGTGGCGTAGATGCCCGGCACGTTGCAGCCGAACCCCAGCAGCATGGGGATGAAGGATTTTCCGTGCAGGCCGATGGCGTGCATGGCCCGATCCATGACAAAGGCGGCCCTGGCCATGTAACCGCTCCCCTCCAGGAAGGTGATGAAAAACATCATGGCAAAGATCACCGGCACGAAGACCAGCACGAAACCGACCCCGGCGATGATGCCGTCGTTCACCAGAGAGACGGTCCAGTCCGGCGCGCCTATCCCTCCCAGGAGCGTTGCGGCCCAGCGCTTAAAGGGGCCATTGGTCATGGCATCGATCCAGTCGCCAAAGGGGGAGGAGAGGTCGAAGGTCAGTTTGAACAAAAGCCACATGGCCACCAGGAAAATCGGGATGCCCAGGAAGCGGTTCAGCACCACCCGGTCGATGCGCTCGGTCATCTCCAGATTGCGCTGCTCGGTGCGCTGCACGACCTCCCGGGCCAGTCCGGTGGCCAAGGAATAGCGCACGTCCGCCAGGAGCGCCTCCAGGTCCTCGCCATGGGCGCGCCGCAGATGCTCGAAGGCCTCCTGGGGCAGGGCCGAGGCGGGCAGGTTGGCATCGGCGCGCACCCGCTCATCCCCCTCCAGCAGCCTGAGGAGAAGCCAGCGTTCGGGAAAACTCTCCACAAGGGCCGGATACTGCAGCAGCAGATGCTCCCGCATGTATGCCAGCGCTCTCTCCATGTCGTCGCCATAGTTGAGCGTACGCGGCCGCCTGCTCTCCGGACCTCCGGCATACTCCCGCAGGGTTTTCAGGAGAGACTCCAGCCCCGTGCGGCGGGTGGCGGAGGTGGGGACAACCCGGATCCCCATCATCTGCTCGATCCCGTCACCGTCGATGCGGTACCCCTTGGCATCGGCCTCGTCGGACATGTTCAGCGCCATGACCAGCGGAATGCCCAGTTCCAGGAGCTGCACCGTCAGGTACAGGTTGCGCTCCAGATTGGTGGCATCCACCACGTTGACGATCAGGTCAGGCTTCTCATGCACCAGGAAGTCCCGGGCAATGATCTCCTCCTGGGTATAGGGGGAAAGGGAGTAGGTTCCGGGCAGGTCCACCAGCCTGATCTTCAAACCGTCCAGTTCGAACAGGGCCTCCTTCTTCTCCACGGTCACGCCGGGCCAGTTGCCCACCTGCAGGCGGGTACCGGCGATGGCGTTGATCAGGGTAGACTTACCCACGTTGGGGTTGCCGGCAACGGCAACGGTGAGGACCCTTCTTCCCTCCCCCCGGCTTTGCCTGGTGTCGGTCATGCTCATGGCGACACCTCCACATGAATCCCCTCGGCTTCCTTCTTGCGCAGGGAGAGGCGATACCCCTTGATGCTCACCTCCAGGGGATCCCCCAGGGGCGCCACCTTCTCCACCCTGACCCGCTCGCCCGCCAGAATCCCCATGTCCATCAGACGCCGCTTGATCGGGCCGGCCGCTGTATCGATACGGGCAATCGTTCCCTCCTGCCCCGGTTTCATGACTGCCAGTTGCATCAGTCGTTCCTCCTGACCGTTATTTTCATCGCCATGCGACGATCCAGAGCGATACGGGAGTTGTCCACCAGCACCAGCAGCATGTTCCCCTCGTTGCGCAACATTTCAATTCGTTTACCGACCCGGAGTCCCATCTCTTCGGCCCGGGTCACCGTACCCTCTCCATGGGAGTGATTTCCATCCCCACAGGTGCAGGTGCCGCAGTGACCGATCTTCACGATCTCACACTCTTCTCCCGCGCTCATCAAACCAAGCATCATGACCATCTCCTCCCTTTACTCAGAACTTCAGCACGATCCCGTACAGCGCCGCCACGTCGTCCTCGGGCCTGGTCAGGCCAACCTTGACGCCCAGATCCACATCCAGATACTCGTTCACTTCGTAACGAAAACCGGCCAGGCCGTAGACGAGAGGTGTACTGGTGGAGGTATCGCTATTACGGGAAACACCGAAGTCAAGCATTCCGGTGAGTTTGGGAACAAGCTCCGCCTCACCGGCAACAGAGGCGCTCCACAGGTCGCTGCGGCACCCCGCCTTGTCTGCCGTGCGATAGAAATGGTGCTCATACCCAAGATTCCCGTGCAGCGCGTATGCACCGTCGGCGAATTCCTTGGTGGCGATCAGGGTGACACCGGGCTGCCAGTGTCCCTCGGACATGCTGCGCCTTCCGGTGGGAAGATACAGGGTCGGCTTCAGGGTCAGCGCCAGGTCATTCTGTTCAAAAAAGACGTATTTCAGTTCGAAGAGCGCATCCCCCACTCCCTCGGTGGAACTGGTCAACCCGCCATCTTCATAACTCCGTGCGCTGAAGGCGTAGGGCAGAGCCAGGGAGACCCCCAGGTTCTTCAGCAGGCCGGTTGTCAGCTTGACCTCACCGTCAAACAGATCGCTCTTAACCCTGACACCATCCTCGCGCTCGCTGTCATGGGCGTAGGAGCCGTTCAGTTCCACCTCCAGGTGCCCCACATCCACGATGCCGGCATCGTCGGTCACCAGTGGCGGTCCGGCAAACGCGTTTCCCGCACCCACAACAAGACATCCGGCCACAACCATCTTCGCGCACAGCTTACCAGCTACCCGTTTTTCCATTTTCGTTCCCCTTTTTTGTACTATGAACCACTCGACCGACGAATCGGCCGTCCGTTCCTCTCCACACATCACCCAATCAAACCGGCGTCCCACCACCGGAACCGCTCCGCCCCCCAACCAGCGGGAACGGTACAAAAACTCCATGTACACCCACCGCCATCTGTGTCCACCACAACCTCCCCACTACGCGGAACGCGGTGCTTCACGAACAACGTCCGCCAGACGAAGCGTCGCTCACTATTTTTAGGCAATTCAGGCACTCCCGCAGGGTACACAGACCGCAGGTGTGATGCATGAATACCGGTATACCATGGAGCTTCGCGGCCTTTTTCGCCAACCGCCTGCCGTTGTGGGACACCATGTTGGTAAAAATGATCATCGCGTCAGCTCGATAGAGCTTGTCGGCCATTTCCGCCCCAGGTTCGTTGAACAGTCGCAACTCAACCCCCATCCGTTCCGCTGCCCGCAGGTAATGTGGGCCAAGCCGCCGCACGCCACCAATCACCGCAACACACATATATTTCTCCTTTTCTGGACTTTGATATCCATTATCAAATTATGGACACAAAAACGACTCAACCGAACGGGAGGACGACACGACGCACTCCAGAGCCGAAGACGTTGCCGCCAGACGTTCCGCCATTCCCCGACGACAGGCCCGGAAACGCTCCGCCAGACCCAGGCTGGCCCGGGGATCGCCATACATTTTCCACGGCCCCTGGCAGGCGAAAGGAAGCCTGATCCAGCCCATGAAGGCGGCCACATCCTTGAGCGGATACCCGAGAAATATGCCGATTTCATGGGGAAACGTCCCGGCATTCATCCGCTGCTCCAACTGGTCCAGAGCATGCTCGGCACTAAACGGTTCCTGATATCCCCCTGACTCCGTGACAATAAG
>MTLE01000946.1_pt1 | contig 61964 bp, 62 predicted proteins | sample 1982461 | NCBI WGS metagenome assembly MTLE01 (sample SAMN05712605, study PRJNA340218) | biofilm metagenome | isolation source: sample SPL anode biofilm adapted to -200 mV | place: USA | collected 2012-02-03 | reverse complement strand
CCGTCGCGGGGCCGAGTAATACCTGGACAGCCTCCTAGGCCAGCCCGAAGTCCGAGGTCTCCAGCTCCTTCTTCACGGCGGCCATGAACAGGTCCGCGGTGGAACCGTCGATGATGCGGTGATCGAAGCTGAGGGCGCTGAACATCACCTCCCGGATGGCCAGGAGGTCCTGGCCCTGGTCGTCGGTCACGACCACGGGGCGCTTCTTGACGGCGCCCATGCCCATGATGGCCACCTGGGGCTGGTTGATCACCGGCAGGCCGAAGGTGTCGCCGAAGACGCCGGGGTTCGTGATGGTGAAGGTGCCCCCGGAGATCTCGTCGGGCTTGAGCTGCTTGGAGCGGGCGCGGCCGGCCAGGTCGTTGAGCGCCAGGGCCAGGCCTCCCAGGTTGAGCTGGTCGGCGTTCTTCACCACCGGGACGATGAGGCCCCAGTCCAGGGCCACGGCGATGCCCAGGTGCACGTCCTGCTTGTAGACGATGGAATCCCCGTCGACGCTGGCGTTGACCACGGGATAGGCCCGGAGGGCCTTCACGGCGGCCATCATGGCGAAGGGCATGTAGCTCAGCTTGGTGCCGTAGGCGGCCTCGAAGGCCTGCTTGTGCCGGGCGCGCAGCCGGGACACGTTGGACATGTCGATCTCGAACACGGTGTAGACGTGGGCGCTGGTGTGCTTGGAGAGCACCATGTTGTCGCTGATGATCTTGCGCATGCGGGTCATGGGCTCCACCCGGACCCGCTCGCCCGGGGCAAAGGCCGGGACGGGCGGCGCGGGCGGCGCGGCCGGGGCGGCCTTGGCGGCCGAGGACGGGGCAGGGCCCGCGGAGGGCGCGGGCTTGGCGGCCAGGTAGGCCTCCATGTCCTGCTTGGTGACCCGGCCCATCATGCCCGAACCCGGCACGCCGGCCAGGTCCACGCCGTGGTCCTGGGCCATGCGGCGCACCAGGGGGCTGGAACGGGTACGCAGGCGGCCCTCGAGGGTGTCCTCGGCGGGGGCGGGGGCTTCGGGGGCGGCCGCGGCCTGGGCCACCGCGGCGGGCGCCTGCGCGGGGGCCTCGGCCTTGCCCGCGGCGGGCTTCTCGCCGGCGGCCCCGATGCGCGCCACCACGGTGCCCACGGGGACCGTCGCATTCACGTCAACGAGGATCTCCAGCAGGGTGCCGGCGATGGGCGCGGGGATCTCCGCGTCCACCTTGTCCGTGGAGATCTCGTAGAGGGTCTCGTCCTTGCCGATGGCTTCACCGGGCTGCCGGTGCCACTTCAGGATCGTAGCCTCGGCGATGGATTCCCCCATCTGGGGCATGACGACGTCGAATGCCATTGCGTGCTCCTAACTGTCGAGGCGGGGTGCCTCAGTGTGATGCTTGGTGATCAGCTGGTAGGCGTGGGCCAGTTCCAGCAAGGGGACATCCGAAAGGGAGGGGCCGATCAGCTGCAGGCCCACCGGCAGGCCCGCGGCGAACCCCGCCGGCATGGAAAGGGCGGGGAGGGACGCCAGCGCCGGGGTGACGGTGAGGACGTCCGACAGATACATGGAAAGGGGGTCGGCGGTCCGGGCCCCCAGCGGAAAGGCCGTGGCGGGGCTCACGGGGGTGGCCAGCACGTCCACCTTCCCGAAGGCGTCGGTGAAATCCCGGGCGATGAGGGTCCGCACCTTCTGGGCCTTCAGGTAGAAGGCCTCGTAGTAGCCCTTGGACAGGCAGAAGGCTCCGAGCAGGATGCGGCGCTTGGCCTCCATGCCCAGGCCCGCGTCCCGGGTTCCGGCCACCATGCCGTCCAGGGTGTCCGAAGGCACCCGGGCGCCGTACCGCACGCCGTCGAAGCGGGAGAGGTTGCTGGAGACCTCGGCGGTGTTGAGGAGGTAGTAGGTGTCGATGGCGTAGGGGGCGTGGGGCAGGGTGACCTCCACCAGCTCGGCGCCCTGGGCTTCCAGGTCGTGGAGCGCCGCCTCCAGGACGGTCCTGACGCCGGCGTCGACGCCTTCGCCGAACGCGTCGCGGGGCAGGCCGATCCGGAGGCCCCGGAGCGCGCGGGGCCGCAGTTCCGCCAGGCGCTCCCGCCCGGGCAGGTCGACGCTGGTGGCGTCCAGGGGGTCCGCGCCGGCCATGACGGAGAAGGCCGCGGCCAGGTCCCGGGCGGACCCGGCCACGGGCCCGACCACGTCCAGGGACGACGCCATGGCGGTGACGCCGTAGCGGCTCAGGGCGCCGTAGGTGGGCCGCAGGGCGGTCACGTTGCAGAAGCTCCCGGGCAGCCGCACGGATCCGCCCGTGTCGGTGCCCAGGGCGAAGGGGGCGTAGCCCGCGGCCACGGCGACCACGGAACCCGAGGAACTGCCCCCCGGCACGCGGGCCAGGTCCCAGGGATTGCGGGCGGGGCCCGTGGCGCAGTGCTCGCCGCTGGAGCCCATGGCGAACTCGTCCATGGCGGCCTTGGCCACCGGCACGGCCCCGGCCTCCAGGAGGCGGCGCACCACCGTGGCGTCGTAGGGGGCCCGGTAGTTCCCCTGGATGCGGGAGCCGTTGCCCACGGGGGCCCCCTTCCAGTGGAGGTTGTCCTTGAGGACCACGGGGATGCCCAGGACCGGCGTGCGCTCCCCCCGGGCCAGGCGCGCGTCGGCGGCCCGCGCCGCGGCGAGGGTCAGGGCGGCATCCCGGTGGGCGGTCGCGTTGAGCCGCGGCTCGAGGGCGGTCATGCGATCGAGGCAGCCGAGGGCAAGGAAGGTGGCGGAAAGATCCCCCGCCTCCAGCCCATCCCTAAGATCTGCCAACGAACCCGGACCCATGCCCACCTTCCGCCTCCGCTTCGAGTGTGCCACCAAACGCGATATTGAGATAGATTCTCCAAGCATCGGGGATCTGGGCCAAAGGTCTTTCCGGACCGGGAGATCCTTGGCGGGTTCCGCCGCGGGACACGATTGTCCCCTTTCTTTTTCCCAAGAGTCCTGGGTTAATATCACAGACACACAGGACACACCCCACACCCCGAGATGCTCCCGTTCGCCATGGAACTGAGATGAACCCATACGAAGTGCTGGAAATTTCGCCAGGCGCCTCGATCGAGGAGATCAAGGCGGCCTACCACCGGATGGCCAAGCAGTGGCACCCGGACCGGTTCACGGGCGAAGCGAAGGCCGATGCGGAGCGGCGCTTCCGCATGCTGGCGGAGGCCTTCGGCATGCTCAAGGACACTCCCGGCCGGGCCGCCGCCGCGCCGGCACCGGAGCCTGTGCGGGCCCAGCCCCAGGTGGCCGCACCCGCGTCCGCGCCCGCGATCCAGCTCGATGAGGGCCCGGACCGCACGGCGGTTCCCAAGACCGCGGACGAGTGGTTCAAGGATGCCCAGGGCGCGTACGACGGCCGCGCCTACGGGCGCTCCCTGGCGCTGATCCTCTACGCCCTGCGCCTGGACAACGAACGTCCCGAGTTCCACGCCCTTCACGGCAAGGTGCTGGAAGCCACCGGCGGCGACGCCCGCGGCAAGGTGAAGGCGCTGGAGACGGCCATCAAGCTCAACCCCAAGGACGTCGATTCCATGATCCTGCTGGCCCAGACGTTCCAGGGGCTGGGGATGCAGGCCAGGGCCACCCGGCTCTGGGAGACCGTGCACAACCTGGCCCCCGACCACGCGATCTTCAGGCAGCCCGGGAAGTCCACCAACCCGAAGGGCAAGGCCAAGGAACAGATGGCGAGCCTGGGCGAGCAGTGGAACGAACTCGTCGCGGAGACGCGGATCAAGCTGGAAAAGCTATTCAAAAGGGGTTGAGCATGCGGGTGGCGGCAGCGGGACGGACGGAAGTCGGGTGCGTTCGCAAGCACAATGAAGACAACTTCCTCATGGAACCTGACCTGGGCCTGTACGTGGTCGCCGATGGGCTCGGCGGACACGCCGCCGGTGAGGTGGCCAGCCAGATCGTGGTGGAGAAGGTCGGCCAGTTCATCACCCACACGGTGGAGCGGGACAAGACGTGGCCCGTGGAGTACGACACCGCGCTGCCCTACGACGGAAACCGCCTCAAGGCGGCGCTTCTCCTGGCCGACCAGGGCATCCTCAACGACATCCGGTCCAACCCCGAGCGCGAGTCCATGGGCTCCACCGTCGTGGCCTGCCTGGTCAACGCGGACACCGTCACCCTCGTCCACGTGGGGGACAGCCGGGCCTACCTGCTGAACGGCGACGGGATCCAGCAGGTCACCCGGGACCACTCCTGGGTGGCCGAGCAGGTCGCAAACGGGATCCTGACCCCCGACGAGGCCCGGCGCCATCCCTTCCGCAACGTCATCACCCAGGCCCTGGGCAACGGAGGGGAACTGGACATTTCGGTGCGGGAGATCCAGGTCAAGGAGTTGGACCGGATCTTGCTTTGCTCCGATGGACTGTCAGGAATGGTTCAAGATGGGGAAATCTGGGAAATAGTCCAGAATGCCCCGGACATGGAAGAAGCCGCAGGGCGCTTGATTGCCAAAGCCATGGGCAATGGGGGCGAGGACAACATCACCGTCGTCATCGTCGCGTTCGACCCGGATAAAAATGTTTGATACCAACATTCGGTTGACCGGAACGATATAAAGGTTAAACTGAACCGCCTAATCAACTAAAGCGAGGCTCCAAGTGGGTCTTTTCGGTGGCAAAAAAAACCAGCTCGTGGGCCTGGACATTGGGTCCAGTTCCGTAAAGGTCTGTGAACTGCAGGTGCTAGGCAAAGGCGCGGGCCAGCGGTATCGGCTCCAGAAACTTGGCATAGCCCCGCTCCCCTTCGACGCGATCGTCGACGGGGACATCATGGACAGCAACGCGGTGGCCGCGGCCATCCGCCAGGTGCTCGCGGAGCAGAAGATCAAGGCCCGGGACGTGGCCATTTCCGTGGCGGGGCAGCAGGTGATGGTCAAGAAAGTGACCTTCCCCCTCATGAGCCCCACGGAACTGGCGGAATCGGTGCGGTGGGAGGCGGAAAGCTTCTTCCCGGCCGGCCAGGGCCTGGACGCCTACGCCCTGGACTTCGCGGTCCTGGAGGAGCGCCCCGCGGAAGGGAACATGGACGTGGTCCTGGTGGCCTGCCGAAAGGACAAGATCGAGTCCTACATCGGTTGCGTCGCCATGGCGGGCGCCCGTTCCGTCCTGGTGGACGTGGACGTGTTCGCCATCCAGAACGCCTACGAGATCAATTCACCCCCGGGAGGGCGTGACGAAGTGGTGGCCCTGGTCAACATCGGCGCCCAGTTCACGAACCTGACCATGCTTGTGGGCCGCAAGTCGCTTTTCTGGCGCGATATCGCCTGGGGCGGCCACCGGTTCACGGACAAGCTCATGGAGGACTGGGGCGTGAGCCGCGAGGCCGCAGAACTGCTCAAGGAAGGCCGGGCCGCCGAGGGCCGGACCCCCGAGGAGGTCGAGCCCTCCCTTTCCTCCGTTTCCGACGGGTTCGCCGATGAGCTCGGCCGGACCATCGACTTCTTCCGCTCCAGCTTCAAGGTGGACCGCCTCGACCGGGTCCTCCTCTGCGGCGGCAGCGCCAAGGTGGACAAACTGCCCGAGATTCTCGGGGATCGTCTGAGGGTTTCCGTGGATCGGCTGAATCCCTTCCAGCTCCTCGAAATGGATGAGCGGAGTCTGGACCCGGCCGTGGTCAATGGAGTCGGCTGCACGGCCGCTGTTGCGGTCGGATTGGCCTTGCGCCAAGTGGGGGACCGATGATCAAGATCAACCTTCTGGGAGACACGCTCGCCCAGGTGGGTGGGAAGAAGGCCGAAAAGGCCGAGGCCGTCCCGGTCTACGCCGATTCCGCGGCCACCGGGCGCCCGAGTCTTCCCATCGCAGGGGTGCTTTTCGGCCTGCTCATCGCATCGGCGGGCGGCATCTACTACGTCATGCTCAATTCGCAGATCGAGCGCGAACAGCGCACCAAGGTCGAACTCGAGGCCAAGAAGAAGGAACTCGAGAAGTACATGGAACTTGAGCGCAAGTTCAGGTCCCAGAAGGAGATGCTCCAGAAGAAAAAGGAGGTGATGATGGCGCTCAAGTCATTCCAGCACCTCCCCGTCCACTTCCTGGAGGAGCTCGCCAATGCCCTGCCGGACGACGTCTGGTTCCGGGAGATCAGCCAGAAGGGACTCAGCATCAACATCAAGGGCGAGAGCTCCAGTTTCGAGGCCGTCAACCAGTTCCGGAACCGCCTGGTGGAACAGACCAAGTGGTTCAAGAACGTCAACTACCCGGCCGCCAACAAGAACGGACGCACCGTCGAATTCACCATCTCCTGTGATTTGAAGAATTCGGCCTGAGGTAGCCATGAACTCGCAACTTCAGAAACAACTGCTGATCGGTGGCCTGGCTGGATTGATGCTGGCCATCCTCATCGTCTTCTTCCTGCAAGGCAAACGGGATGAGCTCGCGGGCCTCAAGACGGTCAACCAGGGTCTCCAGGCGGACGTCGCCAAGGGATACGCCCTCAAGGCCAACTACGAGAAGCTCAAGGCTGAGGTCGTCGAACAGGAGAAGGTGATCGACGAGCTGATCAAGATCATGCCCACCGACGCCGACCGCGGCGAGCTTCCCTACCGCGTCAAGAAACTGGCGGACACCGCGGGCATCGAGCAGGTCTCCTTCACGCTCATGGCCCCCATCGCCAAGGACTACTACACCGAGTACCCGGTGCAGTTCACCTTCCGCGCCGGCTACCACACCCTCGGACAGTTCGCCTCCCTGATCTCCGGTTACGAGAAGATCATCAACCTGAGCGAGATGGCCCTCAAGCGGGAAGCCAACCGCAGCCTGTATCCCGTCTCCGTCACCTGCAAGGTCAGCGCGTTCGTCTACAACCCGGCCCCGCCGGCGGCCCCGGCGGGCACCCCGGCTCGCAAGCCGGCCCCTGCTCCGGCCAAGAAAGAAACGGGAGACTGAGACCATGGCACGGATCGCAACCATCCTACCCGCCCTGGCGCTCGGCCTGCAGCTCTGCGCCCAGGGCACCCCACCCAAGGAAGGCCCCAAGGACCGCGCGGAATCCGTTGCGACCCCGGCCCTCTCCGCCAACCAGGGGATCAACCCCGACGACCTAATTGCCGTCCGGGCGACACCCTACCGGCCCACCCTGCAGCGGGACCCCTTCTCCGCTCCCACCGATGCGGAGCAGACCAACAAGGGGGACATGGTGGATGACATCGGCGTCAAGGGAATGGTGGTCTCCAACGGCAAGGTCCTGGCCGTGGTCACCGATGCCCGCGGGAACGTCCGTTCCCTGCCCATCGGGTACCGCTTCCGGGACGGTGAACTGGTCGGCGTCAACGACAAGGCCGTCACGTTCCACCAGTGGGATGCCAGCAGCACTAACACCAAAATCTTCCGAACCGTCGTCAAGACGTTCAAACGCGAGGAGGGTAAACGATGAATGCTCGCCTGAGTTCCTTGCTGGTCGCAGGGGGCGTGGTACTGGCGGGGATCCAATCCGGATCTCTCAACGGAGCCCTCCCTGATTCCGGCACCAACGCCGCCATCGCAACGCTTGCTGGGGCGAGCATGCAGCCCGGATCCATCCAGGTGCTCAAGCTGAGCATCCCGGGATTCGCCGGCGTCCCCCGCCTCCAGGTGCTCCCCAATCCGGCCCGGGTCGTCGTGGACCTGCCCGGGGTCAACCGCGGGGACAAGGTCACCCGGAAGGACATGCAGGCCCTGGTGTGCCCCCAGATCCTCCGCTCCCGCCTGGCGCAGTTCGCCACGGCGCCGCAGCCCGTCACCCGCATCGTCCTGGAGGTGACGCCCGGAACCCAGGCCACCGTGACCAGCGACGGAACCGGCGTGAGCATCGCCCTCGACGCCGGCCAGGGAGCCATCCACGCCCACCTGGGAGCCCAGGACGCCGCGGCGCCGGCCCCCGTGGCGCCGGTCCCCATGGAAACCGAGGCCGTGGCCGCGAGCAAGGCCACGCTGCCCCAGACGCCCGCCCTGCCTGAGCGCGCGGCCTTCGCCGTGCCCCAGCCCGCCGCGCCGTCCACCTCCGCCGTTCCGACCGTGGAACGCGCCGGGTACGTGGTGACCGAGGACGCGCCGGCCCCCGTGGCCGTCAAGGACGAGGCACCCAAGGTGGCCGCCGCCCCGGCCCCCTTTGTCATCAAGGAGGAGGCCCCCAAGGTCGCCGCCCGGCCCGAGCCCCTCGTGCCCGTCCCGGCCGTGGGCGCGCCCTTCCAGGCCCTGCCGTCCCTGGCGGTGCAGTCGGTGCTTCCCACCGCCCTGGCCCAGGAGAAGCCCGCCCCGCGCCGGGAGGAATCCCGCAGCGGCCGCACCCTCGGCGACGTCACGGGCCGCTACACCGGCGCCCGCATGACCATCGACGTGGTGGGCACGGACCTCACCAGCTTCCTGCGCATCATCGCCGACACGGCGCACCTGAACCTCATCGTCGACCAGGACGTGACCGGCATCTACACGTTCAAGTTCACCGACACCCCCTGGGACCAGGTCCTGGACGTGATCCTCAAGCACGCCGGGCTGGGCAAGGAAGTGAGCAACGGCATCATCCGCGTCGCCAAGATCGAGAAGCTCCAGAAGGAGGAGGAGGATCGCAAGCGCCTCGACGACGCCAAGGCCCTGGCCGGCGACGTGCAGAGCATCACGCGGCCCCTGTCCTTCGCCAAGGCGATGGAATCCAAGGGCATCCTCGACAAGATGCTCACCAAGCGCGGCAACATCATCGTGGACGAGCGCACCAACACCCTCATCATCACGGACCTGCCCCGGAACCTCCCCATCCTGGACGATCTCATCGCCCAGCTGGACGTGCAGATCCAGCAGGTGCAGATCGAGGCCCGGGTGGTGGAAGCCTCCAAGAACTGGGAGAAGGACTTCGGCGTCAAGTGGCCCACGTCCAACACCGGCAGCGCCGCCCTCACCACCGGAACCGGCACCGCCGCCCCCTGGGGCACCACGAACGGGTCGTCCTGGAACAGCATCAACAACCTGGCCACCACGGGCAACGCGGCCACGGTCGCCTTCTCCCCCGGAGCCACGGGCGTCACCGACATCGCCAGCCCCGCGGGTGAATTCTGGGTCTCCTTCCTCAGCAACCGCATGAGCGTGAACGTGATCCTCCAGGCCCTGGAAAAGCAGGGCGTGGTCAAGATCGTCTCCTCGCCCAAGGTGGTCACCCAGAACAACAAGAAGGCCCGGATCCTGTCCGGCGCGAAGATCCCCTATCCCGCCCAGCAGACCGGTGTCGCCGGCGGCGCCATCGCCGTGCAGTTCGCGGACGCCAACCTGGAACTGGAAGTCACGCCCCAGATCACCAACGACGGCACCATCCTCATGGACATCAAGGTGGAGAAGGCCGACGCGGACTTCGGGCAGCTCGTGGGCACCACGCCCACCATCACCCGCAAGGCCGTGGAGACCCAGGTGCTCGTGAAGGACGGCGGCACGGCCATCATGGGCGGCGTCTACAAGAACAACAACACCCAGCAGTCCACGGGCGTCCCCTTCCTCAAGGATCTGCCCCTCATCGGCTTCCTGTTCCGCAACAAGATCAACAAGGACAGCAACGACGAGCTGCTGATCTTCATCACCCCCCGCATCCTCAAGAACTAGCCGCGGGAGTGGCACAAGGAAAGGGGCCCGCGAGGGCCCCTTTCCTTTGTGCCGGCCCCGGCCTACTTGCCGATGGGGAGGGTGCGCACGAGCCGCTTGCAGGTGTTGCAGAGGATCGTGTAGGTGTCGGGCTGTTCGAAATGGTACTTGAAGCCGGGCCCTTCCATGGGGGCCTGGTCGACCTTTTCCAGGCGGCCGAAGTGGTATTCGGCGATGCGAACGCTCTGGGGGACGGTGAGATCGGCGCCGCAGTTGGGGCAGGAGATGGCAGCCATGCTTGCTCCTCGAGGGATGGTGATGGGAAGGACGGAAATTCTACCTGATCAAAAGGTACCAGATGCCGTAGCCCGCGAGGCCCAGAAAAAGCAGGCCCGCGACGACCCGGAGGATGACTTTACCGATTCTATAGGCAATCCACAGCACCAGGAGCAGCAGGATCACCGCGATGGCCGTCTGGGCCGGGGTCAGGGGGGGCAGGGGCTGGGGGGGGTGCGCGGTGTGCGGGGCGTAGAGAATCACGGGTTGGCTCCTTGATATCTGATTCGCTCATGATGGCCGGGCAGGGGATATGATGGGGGTTCCTGGTACCATGGAATCCTATCCGCACCGGTTCTGTGCCCCGGATGTGACCCTTTCGTCGTCTGCAGGAACATCCCCTTCATGCTCATCGATTATGCTGCCATCACCCACGTAGGCCGGGTGCGGAAAAACAATGAAGATGCCTATCTGGTGAGCGCGCTGGATGGGGATGAGCCTCTGGTGAACGGGCTGGGGCCCATGCCCAACACCTGCCACGCCGGAATCCTGGCCGCGGTGGCCGACGGCATGGGCGGAGCGGCCTCGGGCGAGATCGCCAGCCGCGAGGGCCTGGCTTCGGTGGCGGTGAACCTCTTCGGGCACTGGGGGCGGTTCCCGGCCCATCTGGCCAACGAGGCGGGCCTCCTGAAGGCCCTCAAGCACGCGGTGGAGGGCGCCTCCAGCGCCGTCCTGCGCTACGCGGACGCGGAACGCTCCAGCCGGGGCATGGGCTCCACCCTTACGGCCGCCGTCATCTGGAAGGGCCACGCCTACGTGGCCCAGGTGGGCGACAGCCGGGCCTACGTCTTCCGCAAGCCCAACCTGGTGCAGGTCACCGAGGACCAGACCCTGGTGCGGGAGATGATCAGCAACGGCAGCATCACCGCCGAGGAAGCCAAGACCCACCCCCAGCGCAGCATGATCACCCAGGCCCTCGGCGCGCCGGTGCCCATCCGGGCCGTGCTGAGCCGCGTGGCGCTCCGGCGGGGGGACCGGCTCCTGCTCTGTTCCGACGGCCTCCACGGCGAGGTTCCGGACGAGGACATGGCCCGCATGCTGTCCCGGGGGGACCCGGCCAGCAGGACGCTGGAGGCCATGGCCCAGGAAGCCCTGGCCCGGGGCGGGCGGGACAACCTCACGGGCCTCCTGCTGACCCTGGACGACCCCGGCCTGGCCATGCCCGACCTCCACGAGCCCGTGCGCATCGTGGATCTCCAACTTGCGCCGGATCCGCTGCTGGCCAACGAGGACACGAACCCCAACCAGCCCATCATCAATCGTCTCGGCCGTCTATTGCGAGGAAACCCATGAGCCTGATCCAAGGAACCCTTTCCCTGCGACGTTTCCTGGTCCTGGGCCCCGTTCCCTCCGAGCAGGAGCTGATCGAGGGTCTCCGCGAACACTGCTTCCGCCCCTTCGAGGACGGCCTGGAGGAGGAACGCATGGGGTGGTGCGACTGGCGCAACCTGCTCATCGTGCCCCCGGACCGGGACTGGGTGGTGCAGGAGCGCTTCGCGGTCTTCGGCCTGCGCATCGACTCCCGCAAGGTGCCCGGCGCCCTCCTGAAGGCCCAGGTGGACCTTCGGCTGCAGACCCTGCAGAAGGAGAAGGACCTGGCCTTCGTGGGCCGGGAGGCCCGCACCTCGCTGGCCGAGGAGGTGAAGGTGGAGCTGCTGCTCAAGGTGCTGCCCACGCCCAAGGTGGCCGAGGTGGCCTGGGACCTCAAGGGCGGAATGCTCTGGACCACCGCCTCCTCCTCCAAGACCCAGTCCGCGCTTTTCGAGCTCTTCATCAAGTCCTTCGGCCTGGAGCTGCAGCCCCTGGCGCCCCTGCTTCTGGCCGGGCGCATCCTGCCCCAGGTGTCTGTCGATTCCCTCATGGCCCTCGATCCCCTCGACCTCACGCTGGAGCACGCATGAAACCCATGGAACTCATTGAACAGGGCCGGTTCCTCGGCGAGGAGTTCCTGCTCTGGCTCTGGATGCGCGGCCTCAAGGACGGCGGCGTCAGCGGGCTGGACGGGGACCAATCCGCCTGCTTCGTGGATGACGCCGTGCAGCTCGTCACCGAGAGCGGCGACGTGAAGGAACTCAGCCTGCGCAAGGGCAACCCCGCCGAGAGCCGCGAGGCCTTCGAGGCGCTCTCCCGGGGCATGCGCCCGGCCAAGGCCAAGGTGCGGCTCCTTTCCGGCGACATGGAGTGGACGTTCACCCTGGGCGCCGCGGGCCTGGAGATCAGCACCATGAAGCTGCCCCCCACCCAGGCCAAGGATCCCCAGGGCCGCATCGCGGACCGGCTCTTCCTGCTCGAGGAGGGCACCTCCCACCTGGAGCGGCGCTTCCAGGCGTTCCTGGAGGCCCGGGCGCAGGATCCCGAGGAGATGGCCGAGTCCATGCGCGAATGGATCCGCGGGTCCCTGGCCGGCATCGCGGGCGAAGACGTGCCATGGGAGGGCTGAGGGCGCTGGCCTTCGCGGCCCTGGCCGGCATCGTGGCCCAGGCCGCGCCGGCCACCGCGGAGGTGAAGGCCCGGCTCCCCAAGGGCGGCTCGGCCCGCATCCGCCTCGCCTTCCGCCAGGGGGTCCAGGTGGAGGCCTCGCGCCTGCCCCGGAAGTTCCTGGCCGAGCGCGCCGGACCCTGGGCCGCCTTCGGCGACCTCACGCCCGAGGGCCGTCTCTGGGCCCTCCACGGCCTTTTCCCCGAGGACCGATGGACCGCCTCGGAGGTGCGCCACAAGGTGCGCTGGCCCGAGCTGGAATCCGTGTGGCTCATGTCCGCGCTCTTCGTGGGCCACGGCCAGCACTACGACAAGCTCCAGGCCGCCAATCCCGGACGGCCCGAAAAGCTGAGGCTGGGCGACGTGTGGGTGATTCCCCGCACGCTGCTGGCCAAGGAACTGGGGGGCAGGGGCCAGGCCAAGGTGGACCGGAGCCAGCCCGAGGACGGCCTGGACGACGAGGCCCGGGTGGCCGCGTTCCGCGCCCTCCTGACCTTCGGGGAGGACCGCCAGGGCAAGTACGCCGCCTACCACCTGCGCAAGGGCGAGGCGCTGTACACGGCCGTGGTGATGCGCTACACCGACCAGGTGGACCCCAAGGGCGTGAACGACCTGGCCCTGGCCATCGCGCGGCGCAGCGGCATCGACGAGGTGCGGGCCATCCAGCCCGGCCAGGTCATCAAGATCCCCCTGGAGCTCCTGGCCGATCCCTTCCAGGCCGAGGGTTCCGTGGGCCTGGCCGAGGAGCGCGAGGTGCGCGCCGAGGTGAGGCGCACCACCGTGGCGGAGGCCGGGCCGCGGCTCAAGGGCATCCGCATCGTCCTGGACGCCGGCCACGGCGGGGTGGACAAGGGCGCCGCCGCCAACGGGGCCTGGGAATCCGATTTCGTCTACGACATCGCCATGCGCGTACGCCGGCTCCTGGAGCAGGACACCGAGGCGGTGGTGTCCAGCACCATCCGCTACCCCAGCATCGGCTTCAAGGTGCGCGAGAGCATCACCCGGCCCACGCACGACGCCGAGATCCTCACCACGCCGCCCTTCGCCAACGACGGCGAGAGCCCCAACGCCGTGAGCGTGCACCTGCGCTGGGTGCTGGCCAACGACCTCTTCGCCAGCTTCGCCCGGTCCGGCGACGCGCGCAAGACGCTCTTCATCAGCTTCCACGCGGACAGCCTGCACCCCTCGGCCCGGGGCACCATGGTCTACGTGCCCGGGGCGTCGGGCGTCCCCTCCAGCTTCGCCCTGGGCGACCGCCGCGCGGCGCGGGTGCGGGAGATGAAGACCGGGGCCCGGGTGGCCTTCTCCGCCCGGGAGCGGCTCCAGACCGAGGCGCGCAGCCGCCTCTTCGCGGAGGCCCTCCTGAAGGCCCTGGGCGCGGACGAACTCCCCGTGCACGCCAACCGCCCCATACGCAACGTCATCCAGCGCTCCGGCAAGAGCTACGTTCCCGCGGTCATCCGCTACAACGCCGCGGCCACCAAGGTGCTCGTGGAGGTGGCCAACCTCACCAACGAGGACGACGTGGTCAACCTGAAGGATCCCGCCTTCCGGGAACGCTACGCCCAGGCGGTGGTGGGCGCCCTGATGGCCTTCTACCGGAGCTGACATGAGGGTCTTCGCACGGATCAACGCCATCGGGTGGGCGCACCTCTGGAAGACCCTGGAAGCCTTCGAGGACGGCGAGGCGTCGGTGCATTTCTTCAATTCGAGGATCGACCCCCGGTGGATGGGCCTGGCGCTCACCCCGGATCAGCGCGCCCGCCTGGAGGCGGGCGAACTGGTGGAGATCGAAGATCCCGGGTACCTGGACGACGAGGGGTGATCAGAGCCCCAGGCGCTTTTCCAGGGAGGTGCGCTCGTTCTTGAAGGCGGCCACCTCCCGGGCCTCCTTCAGGGTCGTGAGGGCCACGTCCTGCTGGCCCAGGCGGGCCTGGCAGGTGGCGCGCATGAGGGCGACCCAGCCCCGGTTGGCCTCGGTGGGCTTGGCGGGGTACAGGGCCAGGGCGGCCCGCCATTCGCCGGCACGGGCCCGGTGGTCGGCGGCCAGGAGCACCAGGGGCTCACGGTCAGCGGGTTTCTCGGTGGCCCTGGCCAGCCAGGACTCGATGTCCTTGGCGCGGGCCTCGGCCTTCTCCCCCTCCTCCAGGGGCCGGCACAGGTAGACCAGGAGGGCCTGGATGCGCTCGGGGCCGGGACGGGCCTTGAGGAGGGCGGGGCGGGCCTCCTTCCATTGGCGCAGGGACACGGCGGCCCGGGCGCGCAGGAGGCTCTCCCGCGGGCCCTGGGCCTTGGGGGGCAGCAGGGCCAGGGTGGCCTCGGGGTCGGTGCCGGGGCCCAGGCCCTCCAGGGCGGCCTTGGCCAGGGCGGGCTGCTCCTTGGCGGGGACGGCGCGGGCCAGGGCGCGGGAGGCCTCGGGCAGGCCCTTGGCGGCCAGGGCCCGGGACAGTTCGATGCGCTGGGCCGGGGTGAGGGAGAGGATGCTCTCGGCGTCCAGGATGGGCAGCAGGTGCTGGGGTTCCTTTTTCGCCAGGCATTCCTGGACGAAGCCCCTCACGGCCGCGGCCCGCAGGTCGGCCACGGGCTTGGCTTCGCCCGGGAGGGGCTTGGCGGCCCGGAACTGGCCCACCGTGTCCAGGGCGGCCTGCCAGTGGCCCTGCTTCACGGCGATGCGCAGGTTGATCATGAGGGCCTTGCGGGTGGCGTCCTCCCGGCCTCCGGTCTTCTTCACCCGGGCCAGGAGGGCCTGGGCGTCGGGGTAGCCCTCGGCGTCCTTGGGGGGCAGGGAGCCGTCCGACAGGAGGGTGGCCAGGGCCATGCGGGCCTCGTCGGCCTCGGGGGCGTTGGGCTTGTCCTCGATGAGCTTCTGGAAGGCCTTGGCGGCGTTGCGGGAATCGCCCGTGGTGCCCAGGAGCTTGCCCCAGGCCAGGTTCACCCGGGCGAGGTAGGCGCCGCGGGGGTAGAGCTTGCGGTAGTCGGCCAGCACGCTCTCGGCTTCGGAGCGCTTCTCCCCGGCGCACAGGGCCTCCATGATGCCCACCAGGCCCTTCTCGGAGGGCTTGGCCGTGCCCAGGGGCTTGAGGGAGCGCACCGTGTCCAGGCCCTCCGCGGCCCGGCCCTGGTCCGCGAGGCACCACAGGTACATCTCCTGGCACCGCCGCAGGGTCTCGGCCGGGAGGTCGGCGCCCAGGGCCTTGTTGAGGCGGGACTCAGCCTCCTTGGGGCGGCCGCGGTCCAGGGCGGCCTGGGCCATGGCGGGCTGGGCCTCGGGCAGGTAGGAGGAATTGGGCCAGGTGGTCTCGAGCTTGTGGAAGGAGACGGCCGCACGAGCGGTATCCCCCATGCGGTCCTGGAGGAAGCCCTGGGCGAACAGGACCGTCTCCCGCTCCTTGGCGTAGGTGCTCTTGAAGTGGTAGCCGGCGAGCTGGTTCAGCACCTTCCGCTGGAATTTCTCGTCGTTGGAGGCCATGGCCTGGCGCGCCAGGGTCTCGGCCTGTTCGTCGGTCATGCGCCCGGTGGGCGCCTTGGGTTCCGCCGCGCCCGCGGTGAGGGCCACCACCAGGAGGGCGGCGGTGAGCGCTCTCACGGTTTCCACCCCGCGAGGAGGGCCTTGCGGGCCGAATCGAAGCGCTCCTGGTCCAGGATGCCCCGGGCCCGCAGGTCCTTGAGGAGCTGGAGGCTCCCGGCCTCGGGGGTGCGCGGGTCCATGCGCTGGGCCAGCATCTCCATGCGGCCCTGGATGGCCTCCAGCCTGCCGATGCGGTCCTCCAGCTCCCGCACCCGGGCCTTGAGGTCGTCCCGTTCCCGGATGAGCTGGGCCCGCTCGACGATGCGGCGCAGGGTCTGGCGGAAGGCCTCGAGTTGGAGGGGCTTGTTGACGAGGCCGTAGGCGCCCTTGTCCATGGCCTCCGTGGCTTCCCGCACGGTGCCGTAGCCGCTGAGCACCAGGACGGTGCAGCTGGGGTTCCGGGCCAGGGCGGCCTTGAGCACGTCCATGCCGGTCTTGCCGGGCATGACCAGATCGGTGAGCACCAGGTCGTACGGGGGATGGGCTTCCTTCAGCCGCTCGTCTGCCTCTTCGCCGGACGAGGCGGGGGTCACGGTAAAGCCTTCGGCCGCCAGGAGCTCCTGCAGGGTCTCCAGGAGGATGAGGTCGTCATCCACCAGGAGGAGGCGCTGGGGTGGGAAATGGGAAGGGACGATGGGAGGGGGCAAGGGGGATCACCGAAGGTATATCTATTGTTTCGGATGGGGACCCCGCCGACCCAAGTTTTTTTTTACCACCATCGATCAAGCCTTCATGCGGCGCCCTTGAGGCGGTACACATAGGCGAGCACCTGGGCCACGGCCTGGTAGAGTTCCCCCGGGATGGGCTTGTCCAGGTCCACGTTGTGGTAGATGGCCCGGGCCAGGGGCGGGTTCTCCACGATGGGCACCCCGGATTCCTTGGCCCGCTCCCGGATCTTCAGGGCCAGGTGGTCCACGCCCTTGGCCACGAGGATGGGGGCGGCGGTGGTGGGGTCGTAGCGCAGGGCCACGGCGAAATGGGTGGGGTTGGTGATGACCACCGAAGCCTTGGGCACCTTGGACATGATCCGGCGCATGGCCGCCGCGAAGATCAGGGACTTCTGCTTGCCCTTGATCTCCGGGTTGCCTTCCGCGTCCTTGGCCTCGTCCTTCACCTCCTGCTTGGTCATCTTCATGCCTTCCTCGTGCTGGTGGCGCTGGTACAGGAAGTCCCCGGCGGCCAGGGCGATCATCACGAGCATGATGTCGCGGTAGAGCAGGAAGATGGTTTCGCGGAAGTACTCCAGCGCCTGGGCCATGGGGTAGTTCATGGTGGCCAGGATGGCCGGGATGCGCGGCATCACCACCAGGTAGGCCACCCAGGCCACGATGAGGAACTTCAGGACGCTCTTGAGGAGGTTGGCCACCGACTGGGGGGAGAACAGTTTCTTGAAGCCCGAGGCGGGGTTGAGCTTGCCGAACTTGGGGACCAGAAGCTTCATGTGCAGGCTGAAGCCGTGCTGCACGAACTGGTTGGCCAGGGCCAGGACGAAGTTCGCCAGCAGGAAGGGCCCCAGGATCTTCCCGACCATCTGGAGCAGGGTGATCCCCAGGGATTGGAGGTTGTTCTCCACCAGCAGCCCCGCCTGTCCAGATTGGCGCAGGATGAAGGTCATGGAAGCGGCGAGGCCGCCCACGGTGGCCGCACCCAGGGACATGAAGAGGAAGAAGTTGGCCCACAGCATGACCGTGGCGTCGAGGTCGGCCACCCGGAGGATCGAGCCTTCCTCCTTGGCTTTCTGCCTTCGTTTGGGTGTGGCCTTCTCGGTCCTCGAGGGATCAGCCATGGCTCACCAGCAGCCGCAGGGCCTCCCGGGGCGCGGCCTCCAGGAGGGGCCCGATCCAGGGGGAGAACTCGCGCAGGATGATCCCCAGCAGCACCAGGCCGATGGCGATCTTCAGGGGGAAGGTGAGGGTGATCAGGTGGAGCTGGGGCATGAACTTGCCGGCGATGCCCGCGATGAAGTCGACGATGAAGAGCGCGAAGAGCACCGGGAAGGCCAGCTGGAAGCCCTTGACCAGGATCTGGCCCATCTTGACCACCACCAGCTGGGGGTTGACGGAGAGGGTGCCGCCCAGGGGCAGGATGCGGTAGCTCTCCACCAGGGCCCGGATCATCTGGTGGTGAAGGCCCGAGACGAGGATGAGGAGCATGGCCACCTGGTTGAGGAGCGACCCGGACACGGCCACGGGGTGGGCGCTCACGGGGTCCAGGAACTGCACGAAGGAGAACCCCATCTGGGTGTCCATGAGCTGGCCGGCGAAGGAGACCATGTCCACGATCCAGCTCACGGCCAGGCCCATGAGGAGCCCCGCGGCCAGCTCGGTGAACATCAGGCCCGTGAGGTCCCACATGGTTTCCACCGGCGCGGTGGGGGTGCCCGCCAGGGGCGCGACGACCGCGGCCAGGAGCACCGCCAAGGCCACGCGGGCCTGGAGGACCACCCGCGCCTGCCCGAAGCCCGGCATGGTGGCCAGCAGCCCGGTGAGGCGCACCAGGGTGAGCATGAACACGAGCGCCTTGGCCTGGGTGAAGACCCAGAGGGCGGGGTTCCCCAGGACGCTCGGCATCAGTTGAGTGCCTTGATGACGCCGTTCCACTCGGTGAACATGCGGGTGGTGAACTGGAGCAGGAGCCGCATCATCCAGGGGAAGCACAGCACCACCGTGGCCATGACGGCCACGACCTTGGGCACGAAGGCCACGGTCTGGTCCTGGAGGCTGGTGACCACCTGAAAGACCGAGATGGAGAGCCCCACGATCATGGAGACGACCAGGGCGGGCCCGGCCACGTAGAGGGCCGTCCTGAGGGCGTCCCTGGCGATGTCGACGATGACGATTTCGTTCATGACCTTTTCTCCATCAACCCGTGAACCCGCGCACCAGCGAGCCCACGATGAGGTACCACCCGTCCACCATCACGAACAGCAGGATCTTGAACGGCAGGGAGATCACCACCGGGGGCAGCATCATCATGCCCATGCTCAGCAGGATCGAAGCCACCACCATGTCCACGATGAGGAAGGGGAGGAAGATCATGAAGCCGATCTCGAAGGCCGTCTTGAGCTCGGAGATCAGGAAGGCCGGCATGAGGACCTCCATGGGGACGTCGGCCTTGGTCTGGGGCGGCGGCGCCTTGGCGATGCCCAGGAAGAGCGAGATGTCCTTCTTGCGGGTGTGCTTGAGCATGAAGACCTTCAGGGGGGCCGCGGCCTTGTCCAGGGCCTGGTCCACCGTGAGTTCGTTGCGGTTCAGGGGCTGCAGGACGGTGGTGTTAATCTCGCGCCCCACCGGCGCCATGATGAAGAACGAGAGCACCAGGGCCAGGCTGATCAGCACCTGGTTGCTGGGCGTGGAGGCCGTGCCCATGCCCTGGCGCATGAAGCCCAGGACGATGATGATGCGGATGAAGCACGTGGTGGTCATGAGGATGGTGGGGGCCAGGGTGAGCACCGTCAGGAGCAGCACCGCCTGGAGGGTGGCGGAGAGGGCAGGCCCCTGGGGCGTCTTGCCGAAGTCCACGGTCACGCTGGGCAGGTTCGCGGGGGCCTGCTGGGCGTGGAGGGCCGCTCCTGCCAGGAGCAGAATGAGCAGGGCGGGCCAGAACCTCTTCACGGCTTCTCCCCCCGCATCATGGCTTCCACGTCCCGCACGGCCATGGGCGTGGCGATGTCGGACTGCCGGGACAGCGCCTGGGCGAAGTCCGCGGGGCCTCCGGCCTCCACGCTGTCCAGGCGTGCCAGGAAGGTGACCCCCTGGGGGCCGAGGGCGATGAGGAACTTCTCGTCGTCGGCCCGGAGGATGGAAACGAAACGGCGGTCGCCCAGGGCCAGGGTCTCCTCCACGTTCAGGCGGGAGCCCCCGCTGCCGGGAAGGCGCTTGGCCCCCCACCTGCGGAAGGCCCACAGCCCGCCGCCGGCCAGGCCCAGCACGATGAGCATGGAGCCCAGGGCCCTCCATCCGGAAGGCGCGCCGCCCTCGTTCCGGCCCTGCGTCGGTTTACCGTCATCGGGCACGTACCGCTCCTGCAGGGCCCGCTCGGAGGGACCCGGGGGCGGCGCCTGGGCCAGGGCCCACGGCCCCGGCACCAGGAGGATTCCAGACAGGATGAGGCCTTTGATCGACACGACGGACTCCCGACACAGCGGGAGGAAGGTGCGACGCCCGTGCCAATACGGAACGAGGCCGGCAAGCCGGCCCCGTTCCGCTGTTTCCCGGTTCCGCGCTACTTGGCGGGGACTTCCACTTCCACGGCCAGCTTCCAGGCGCCGGCGGCCTTCTTCCAGATGTGGACGTAGTTGGAGGTCTGGGGACCCGAGGGGTCCTTGCGGGTCAGGGTCCCGCGGGAGAAGCCCAGGTCGCCGCCGCCGGAGATGACGGCCTCGGTGGGCTGGAAGGTCACGGCGTAGGGGTCCAGGTAGCGCTGCAGGCTGCCGGCGCCCTCGAGGGGGAAGCGGCCCTTGCGGTAGAGGCGGACGTTGGCGTCCACGCGCGCCTTGTAGGCGTTCTGGATGTTCTTGGCGGATTCCTCGCCGAAGGCGGTGTCCAGGGCCACCAGCTCGGCGGAGGCGGAGGGGCTCACGGTGGGGGCCGCGGGCAGCGCGGCGGTGGTGCGGGCCAGGGCCTTGGGGGCGGGCAGTTCGCTGGGGTCAGGCGTGGAGACGCCGATCTCCAGGCGCACCTTCCAGGGGGAGCCGGCGTCCCGCTGCCAGATGCTCACGAACCAGCCGTAGGCCGCATCCGGCGCGTCCTTGGCGCTCCGGAAGGTGTAGGGTCCCGTGGTGTAGCCCAGGTCGCCGGCGGCGGAGGTCTCGGCGCGGATGGGGAACCACTGGAGGGAGGCGCCCATTTCCAGCTGGGTGCCGTAGTAGGCCAGGCCGTTCACGGCCCGGGGAATGAAGACCAGGCCGTCCTTGTGGAAGGCGCCCATGAAGGCGGCCCGGATACCGTCCTTGGCCGACTGGTCGGTGAACGCATATTCCGCCGCCACGAGGCTTTGGGCGGCTGGGGTGAGGGCCGGCCCGGTCTGGGCCACGGCGGAGGCGAGGACGAAGGTGAGGGGCAGCAGCGGCATCAAAATCTCCACAAAAGTTCGGTAAGTGGATGATACCGCCAAGGCCCTATCCTGTTGGTTACAACTTTCCCAGGGGCCCGTCCATGCTACCCGCCGTAATCCTAGCCGCCGGCGCCTCCAGGAGGCTGGGCCGGCCCAAGCAGCTGGAGCGGTACCGGGGGGAGTCGCTCCTGCGCAGGGCGGTGGCCGCCGCGGGCGCCTGCGACCCGGTGGTGGTGGTGACCGGGTGCCGGGCGGAAGCCATGGCCGGGGAGCTGGAGGGCCTGCCCGTTCGGGTGGTCGTCAACGCCGGCTGGGAGGAGGGCATGGCCAGTTCCCTGCGCGAGGGGGTGCGGGCCCTGGACCCCGGGGCCGAAGGGGCGCTCTTCCTGGTGTGCGACCAGCCCGCGGTGGACGCCGCCCTGGTGGCGAGACTCCTGGGGGCCTGGAAGGGCGCGCCCGTGGCCTGCGCCTACGGCGGCGTCCGGGGCATCCCGGCGATCCTGCCGGCCCGGACCTTCCCCGCGCTCCTGGCGCTGTGCGGGGACCGGGGCGCCCGGGGCCTGCTCCAGGGGGACGACGTGGTGGAAGTGCCTTTCCCGGAGGGCGCCTGGGACGTGGATGAGCCTGGCGACCTGTGAGCCGTCAGTTCCTCGGAATGGGCAGGCCGTGCATGCGCAGGAAGGTCAGCTTGTCCCAGTATCCGCGCTGGAACACGATGAGGCCGTCCACCACCCGGAAGAAGCCGCAGCCCCGCAGCCCAAGGGGATCGCGCCATTCGAGGATGGCCCATTCCCCGTCCTCGAAGATGTTCTCCACGATGCAGATCATCTCGGCGCCCCGGAACCCTTCGGCGAACATCCGCCGGATGGCTTCGCGGCCCTCCACGGGGGCCTCGGCGACCTGGTGGTTCACGGCGTCCTCGGCGTAGAAGGCGGCGAGGCCGTCGGGGTCGGCCCGGTTGAAGGCCTTCGCCCAGGCCATGACGAGTTCCTTGGGACGCATGGGGTTCCTCCTTGCGGGCTTGTGCGACGGTAAAGGGCGGGACCGCGGCTCGCCGCGATCCCGCCCTTGCGCGGCGCCCCGGGTGGGGCTACTTGATGGTGAGGTTCCGGGCTTCCATGAGGTTGCCCACGGCCTGCTCCAGGGAGGTGACGGCCTTGGCGTAGGCGATCTGGGCCTGCAGCTCGGCGCTCTTGGCGTTGTCCAGGTTGGTCATGACCTGGAGGACGACGAAGTTGGTGCTCATGCCGTTCTCGAACTTCTTCTGTTCGGCCTCGAGGTTCTTCTGCTGGTAGTAGCGGGTCTTCTCGGCGGCCTTCACGCCCTTCTCGGCGGCCTCGACGTTGCGCACGGCGGTGCGCACCTGGAGGGTGATGCTCAGTTCCTGGTCCCGAAGGCCCAGTTCGCTGCTGCGCAGGTTGGCGCGGGCGGCGGACAAGTTGCCCTTGGCGGCGCGGTTCTGGATGGGCATGGAGAACTGCAGGCCGATGGTGTAGCCGGGGTACTTGCTGCCGGTCAGGTCCTTGTTCACCGAGCTCAGGGAATCATAGTTGCTGGAGTTCCCGGTGTAGGTGCCGAAGGCGGACAGCGAAGGCAGGGTCTTGTTCTCGGCCACCTTGGCGTTGAGCTGGGCCACTTCCTTGCCGATGCGGGCGGACTTGAGCTCCACGCGGCGCTCCAGGGCCATCTTCACCGCGGCGGACTCGTCGAGCTGCGTGTGGCCCAGGGTGGGCGAATCGGTGCTGGCGAGGGAGGTGGGGCGCTCGGCGTTGGGATACATGGACCGGATGAGGGCGTCCTTGGCGTTGGCGAGCGCAGCCTCGGCGGCGATGATGTCCTGCTCGGCCTGGGCGACCTGGGCTTCGGCGCTGGTCACGTCGATGGGCGCCATGGTGCCCACCTGCATGCGGATGGTGTTCTCCTTGAGCTGCTTCTGGGCCAGCTCCAGGGAGACCTTCTTGTTGGCGAGGTAGCGCTCGGCGTAGACGAGGTCCCAGTACTGGCCCTCGGTGCTGGCCACGAGGTTGATGATGGCCAGCTGGAACGTGTAGTCAGCGGCCTGGGCGTTCTTCTGGGCCACGACCATGGGGGCGGTGGTGATCTCGCGGCCGAAGCCCGCCAGGAGGTTCTGGCTGTAGGTGGCGGTGACGGCGCCGGAGTAGGGGTAGGTGTTGCTGGTGGCGACGTCGGGCGTGCCCAGGGTCACGCCCCGGTAGTAGCTGTAGACCGGCGCGTACTCGAATTTCACGCTGCCGCCCCACACGAAGTTCTTGGCCAGGTCCACCGTCAGGCTGCGGCCGTAGGAGGTGTACTGGGAGGCCACCGCCGTGGAGGAACCCTTGAACAGGGGCGAATTGGAAGCGGTGTCGATGCGGGAGGACTGGACCTGGCCTCCGAGGTTCCAGTCGAAGACGCCCTGGCTGGTGAGGTAGCCGGCCTGGGTCACCTCGCGGCTCTGGCGGGCGATGTCCACCTGGAGGTTGTTCTGCAGGGAGATCTGGATGGCTTCCTGGAGGCTGAGGTGCTTTCCCTCGGGAGCCGGGGTCTGGGCCACCAGGCTGTAGCACATTGCGAGGACGGGGACCATGGAGGCACGAACCATCACCACTCCTTAGGTGTCAAATGGATGAAACTTGATCAATCGGCATACGAACAAGGGAAACACGGGTTTAGCCGCAATCCTATCTGAGCATGAACGCCCGGCGGGCGGAGGGCAAGGTGTATTTCACCAGGTGTTGAAATTATCCGGACCCCCGCAGGTATGGAGGGGGCCGGCGGGAAAAGGTTTAGGGCACCGGCGCCTCGAGGTGCTTGCGCAGGCGCCGGAGGGCGGCCTTGGAGCCCTCCCACATCATGAGGTCGTGGGCCTCCTGGAACCCGCACCAGCGATACTCGCTGTGCTCGTCCAGGGCCAGGGCCACCTGCGCGCCGGGCTCCACCTCCATGTGGAAGCAGATCTCCCGGTTGAACCGGGGCGGGCCGGGGGGGAGCCCGAGAATGGCGGGGTCCATCCAGAAGCTGTGGGCGAAGCCCATGTCGGTGAGCGTGCCCACGAGGCCGGTCTCCTCCATGAGCTCGCGGTGGGCGGTGGCCTCAGGGGTCTCTGCGGGCTCGACCATGCCGGTGACGCTGGACCACCAGAGGCCCTGGTCGGGGTTGCGCAGCATGACGAGGATCTCCACGCCGCCGGGTCCCCGGCGCCAGGTGAGCGCCGAGACGCTGCGGCTGGGCTCGGGCGCGGGCTGCACGTCCAGGCCCAGGGTCACGGCCATGTGGGCCTGGAGGCTGTCGGCGGCCTGGTCCCAGGTGGGGGCCGCGTCGCCCAGGAGCGATGCCAGGGAGCACACGCCCTTGTCGGTGATGCCGCAGGGGGTGATCCACCGGAAGTGGGCCAGGTCCGGGGCGACGTTGAAGGCGATGCCGTGGGTGGCGATCCAGCGGTTGAGGTGGATGCCCAGGGCGCCCAGCTTCTCGGGTCCCCGGGGGGTCTCCACCCACACGCCGGGGTAGCCCTGGAGCCGGTCGGCCTTGACGCCGAAATCGCCGGCGCAGCGGATCATGGCCTCCTCCAGGCCGCGCACGAGCCGGCCCACGTCCTCCCGGCCCCCCTTGAGGTTGCAGATGGGGTAGACCACCACCTGGCCGGGGCCGTGGTACGTCACCTGGCCGCCCCGGTCGGTCTCGAAGACCTCCACGCCGCGCTCCTCCAGGAAGGCGTCGGTGACGTGGATGTCCTGCCGGGTGGCGTTGCGGCCCAGGGTGAACACGGGGTTGTGCTCGAGCACAAGGATCTGGTCCGGACGGGTGCCGTCCTTCACATACTCGGCCATGGCCTTCTGCATGCGCAGGCCAGCGGCGTAGAGCACGTGGCCCAGACGGCGGAACTGTGCGGGTCTGGATTGGGTGAAACCTATTCCTGTCATCCTTTCAGACTAGCATCAGAGGGAAAGATCGTCGTCGGCCAGGGCCTTCTCGGTCTGGGCCTTGCGGTAGGCCAGGAGGCGCTCCCGCACGCCGGGGTCCCCCAGGGCCAGGATGGATGCCGCCAGCAGCGCGGCGTTGACGGCCCCGGCCTTGCCGATGGCCAGGGTGCCCACGGGGATGCCCGCGGGCATCTGGACCGTGGAAAGCAGGGAGTCCATGCCGTCCAGGGCCCATCCCTTCATGGGCACCCCCAGGACCGGCAGGTGGGTCTTGCCCGCGCAGACGCCGGCGAGGTGGGCCGCGCCGCCGGCGGCGGCCACCAGGACCCGGATGCCGCGGCCTTCGGCGGCCAGGACGTAGTCGATGACCTTGTCGGGGGTCCGGTGGGCGGATGCGACGTGGGCCTCGAAGGAGACGCCCAGCGCGGCCAGGGTGCGCGCGGTCTCCTTCATCGTCTCCCAGTCGGACTTGGACCCCATGAGGATTCCCACGAGGGGGCTGGCTGATCGCATCGGCGCTCCTTGACCTGGAAAACCATTATCATGGGGGTCATGGATCCCGTGAACATCTCTTTGGGGGGGCTTCCCCTTCGCTCCATCCTGATCGTGGATGACGATGCGGTCGTGCGGCGCTACCTGGAAGCCCAGCTTGCGCACCTGGGGTGCCGGCTCGCCTTCGCGGAGGACGGGCCGGAGGCCCTGGCCCGCATCGAGGACGAACCGCCCGACCTGGTGCTCCTGGACATCGTCATGCCGGGCATGGACGGGTTCGAGGTGTGCCGCCGCATCAAGGGCGACCTGGCCACCCAGCACATTCCCGTCATCCATTTCACCTCCCTGGGCCAGGAGGCCAAGGAGCGCAGCTTCGAGGCGGGGGCCGACGACTTCCTCAACAAGCCCCTCAATATCGTGGAGCTGCGGAGCCGGGTGCGCAGCCACCTCCTGATCCGGAGCCTCCAGGAGGAGCTCAAGGCCAACCAGGGCCCGCACCGCGCCTGGCGCTGGGAGGAGCAGCCCCGGGCCCGGATCCTCGCGGTGATCGCCGACGTCGACCTGCGGGAATGGGTGGTGGACAAGCTGCGAACCCAGGGCCACGACGTGCTCTGGGCCGATTCCCTGCGGGCGTGCCTGGACCGCATGGGCCAGGGCCTGCCCGACCTCATGGTCATCGACCACGTGCTTCCCGACGGCGCCGCGGGCGACTTCGTGGGCCACCTGCGCAACTTCGCCAAGAGCCGCGAACTGCCGGTCCTGATGCTGTGCTCCCGGGAGGCCATGGAGCGCAAGCAGGTGGGGGGCGACGCGGGCCCCACGGACTACCTCGTCGTCCCCTCCAACGGCACGGAGATGCGCATCCGGGTGGACGTCCTGCTGCGGGAGGGCCGCCTCCTCGCGGGGCGCAGCGCCGGCCGCATCGGGCCCGAACGGGACCTGCTGGTGGATCCGCCCACCGGCGCCTATTCCGAAGCCTTCCTGGAGGCCCACCTCACCCTCGTGCAGGGCTGGCCGGCGGGGACCCACCCACCCCTCGCCCTCCTGGGTGCGGGCTGTTACCAGCCGGTGGCGGGCTGGCTGGAGGCCAAGGACCACATGGTCCGGAGCGCGCGGCTGCTTTGCGCCGGCCTCGGGCCGGGCGAGGCGCTGTGCAGGGTGGCGGACCGCACCTTCGTGCTGCTCCTGCCCGGTACGGACGCCCAGGGGCTGGACGCGCGCATCCAGGCCCTGCGCGCGGCGGGCTTCACCGGCACCCTGGCGGGGCTTCCGGTGCCTCCCGGAGCCTCGGCCGCCGCCCTCCTGCGCGGCCTCGCCCAGGCCCTGCAGAAGGCCCAGGGCCCGGCGGCGGCCCCTTGAGGGTCCTGGTGGCCGGAGGCGGGGCCGCGGGCATGATCGCGGCCTGGCGCGCGGCGTGCGCAGGGCACGACACCACGCTGCTGGAGGCCAACGACCGCCTGGGCATGAAGATCCGCATCAGCGGAGGCGGCAGGTGCAACATCACCCACGACGGCCCCATGGCCGCGGTGCTGGCGGCCTTCCCCGCGCCCCAGGCCCGCTTCCTGCGCCCGGCCCTGCACGCCTTCACCAACCAGGACGTGCTCGGGCTGCTGGCCCGGGAGGGCGTGCACACCCAGGCCCGGGACAACGGCCGCGTGTTCCCCGTGGACGGCCCGGGATCGGCCGCGCGGGTCACGGCCGCCTTCGAGGCCGCCGTGCGCCGCGCCGGCGTGCACCTGCGCCTGGGGGCCAGGGTCCGGGCCCTGGAAGGGGCGGCGCCCGCGCTGGAGGCCCTGGTGATGGAGGACGGCACCTGGCTGCGGGCGGACCGCTTCATCCTCGCCACCGGCGGCGCCAGCTATCCCAGGACCGGCACCCGCGGCGAGCTCCTGGCCGCCCTGGGGGCCCTGGGCGTGCCCGTGGCGCCCTGGTTCCCCGCCCTGGCGCCCATTCCCCTGCGCGACCCGCGTCCGGAATGGGAGGGCGTCGCCCTGCGGGACGGCGCGCTCGTGCTGAAGGCGGGACCGGAAGGCCGGGTCCTGGGCCGGTTCCGCGGGGACATCCTCTTCACCCGGGCCGGCATCTCGGGCCCGGCCGCCCTGGAGCTGAGCCGGCCCGTCGAGGCCGCGCGCAGGGCTGGGGCCGCGTGGCTGGGCTACGACACGGGCGCGGGGGACGTGGACGGGGAGCTGGTGGGCCTGCAGCGGTCCAACCCCCATCTCGCGGTGCGCACCTGGCTGGGGCGGTGGCTCCCGGAGCGCGCGTGCGCGCCGGTGCTGGCGGAGCTGGGCATCGCCCCGGACCAGCGCATGAAGGACCTGCCCCGGGCCGCGCGCAGGGCTCTGGCGGCCCTCCTGGGGGCCTTCCCCCTGGGGGAGCCGGGCCGGGTGGACCTGGAGAAGGGCGAGGTCTCGGCCGGGGGCGTCCTGCTTTCCGCCGTGGACCCCCGGACGATGGCGGTGAAGGGGTGGGACAACCTGCGGGTCTGCGGGGAGCTGCTGGACGTGGACGGGCCGGTGGGGGGCTACAACCTGCAGGCGGCGTTCAGCACGGGGTTCCTGGCGGGGAGCTGATCCTTACCTGGGTAAGGAGGCGACTAGGCGGCCCACTTCGGCGAGGATGGCGTCCCGTCCCTTGGCGTCCAGCCGGGCTCCGGTGAGGTAGGCCGCCACGAACATCGGGCGGCCCCCCGGGGGCGTGACGGAGGCGATGTCGTTGGCGGTGCCGGAGCGCTCGAAGCCCGATCCGGTCTTGTCGGCCACGGCCCAGCCGGAAGGGAAGCCCGCGCGCAGGCGGTGGGCGCCGGTGGTGGAGGTGGCCATCCAGTTCTGGAGGCGGGCCCTGGAAGCGGGGGCAAGGGCCGGACCGGTCAGCAGCTCCCGCAGGGTGCGCGCCATGGCCGCGGGGGAGGTGGTGTCCCGCGGATCGCCCCTGGGCACGTCGTTGAGTTCGGGTTCCCGGCGGTCCAGGCGGGTGGTGGGGTCGCCCAGCCCCCGCACGAAGGCGGTGACGGCGCCGGGGCCGCCGAAGGCGTCCAGGAGCAGGTTGGCGGCGGTATTGTCACTCACCTGGACGCTGGCGGCGCAGAGCTCCTCCAGGGAGAGGGCGCCTTCGGCGAGGCGGGCGCGGGTGACGGGGGCGTAGTCCAGCAGGTCCTTCGCGCCGTAGGGCAGCTTGCGGTCCAGGGCGGCCTGGCCCGCGTCCACCTTGGCCAGCACGGCGCCGGCCAGCAGAACCTTGAACGTGCTGCACATGGGGAACCGCTCCCCGGCGCGGTACGCCAGGACCCGGGCCCCGGAGGCGTCCAGGACGCACACGCCGAGGCGGCCACCGCTCCTGCGCTCCAGGGACCGCAATGCCGGGGCCTGGGCCGCCAGGACCGTCCCCAGCAGCAGGAAGGCCCAGGCCCGGATCAACCCTTGGCCTTCTTGAACTGGGCGATGATGTCGTCCACGGATTCCTTCTTGTCGTCGGCTTCCAGGGTGGCCTCGAAGATGTGCTCCTGGGTGGCGATGACGCGGTTGTCGAAGACCGCCTCCTCCTTGGGGGGCATGCCCACCAGGGTGCCCTCGATGTTGAAGATGGCCAGGAGGCGGTTGAGGCCGTCCTTGAACTGCTTGAGGAGCAGCACCACCTTCTCCACCTTCTGCCGGGTGATGTCCTGGAACTGGAGGGTGTTGAGGATCTCGAAGGCCTCGTCGGCCACGGTGTTGAGCGGGGCCAGGCAGGCCTCCAGGTCCGCGGGGGGCGGCGGGGGGTTCATCTGGTGCTCGAAGAGGAACTCCAGGATCTCCTGGGCCAGCTGCGCGGGATCGGCGCCCTGGGTGGCCTTCTCCAGGTAGGTGTCCATCTGGGCGTGGAACTTCGCCTGGGCCTCCTGGGTGGCCAGCAGGGCCTTCACGGCGCCCTTGACCGAGGTCTGGGCCTGGTCGCTGGCGGCCATGAGGACGTCGAGGCGGTTCATGACGTTCTGGGTGGCCTTCTCGGTGTCGGCGGTGATGGCGTCCAGCTGGGCCGCGAGTTCGGGAACCTGGGTGCTCTGCTGCTTCACGGAGCTGTCCAGCTGTTGCAGGTTCATGAGGGTGGAGTTGATGCTGGCCACCAGGGCCCCGAGCTCGCCCTTGGCCTGGATGTCGATCTGCTGGAAGATCTTGCCGTTGGCCATGTCCTCGGCGGCCCGGGCCAGGCGCTGCAGCTCGGTCTGGCTCTCCTGGTGGATTTCGGAGCGGATGGCCTGCACCAGGTCCAGGAGGGCGTCGAGGCGGTGGTCCAGGGCCTCGCCCCGCTCGCGGAACTCCCTCAGCAGGCCTTCGGGCTGGATCTCCTCGGCCACGACGGCAACGCCCGTTTCGCTGGTTTCACCGGTTTCGATGGGGTCGACGGACGCATTGGGCTCGCTGGGCTCGGCGGGGGTGAGGGCTTCCTGGTTTTCCATGGGATATCCCTGTGAAAGGTCCGGGTCAAGGCGCGGGACGGACGGTGATGGAGTTTCCTTCGGTTAGTCCCCACGATTGCATAAGTTCCTTCGGAATACCAACGCTCTGGTCATCCATGGCCCGGTTGAAGCGCACCGGTTCCACGGAGACCCCTTCGGGCCACACGAGCCGGACGCTGGCCACCGTGCCGTAGGGCCCCACCCCCTGCCAGCGGGCCTCCGCGGCCCTGCCCAGTTCGATGTGGTCGGCCTTCCGGAACAGGGTGCCCTTGAGGGCCGTGGCCTGGAGGACGACGTCGGGCTCGAGGATCGTCAGGCGGTGGGCCTCCTTGAGCTGCGCGCAGGCCTGGAGGACGCTCACCTCGCTCTGGCCCGAGGCCTGGATGACCTCCTGGAAGGTGCGGTACCCGTCCAGGAAGGGCAGGCACCGCCGGTCCTCCTGGAAGATGCGCAGGCCCTGGGTGAGGGCCGGCTCCTGGAGGCGCGGCCAGGGCACCACCCGCAGGCTGGGGAAGATGCCGCGCAGGTGCTTGCGGGAATCTGCGGTGCGCGCTGCCTCCATGAGCAGGTCCGGCACCGAGCGCCGGATGGTGGTGGGGGCCTTGAACTTGGTGGAGACGAACTCGAATTCGCCCTTGTCCCATTCCAGGATCTCGAAGGCGGCGGATTCCCCCAGGGTGGATCCGATCTCCGCGTGGACCACGTCGCCGTTGAGGACGTAGAGCACGCCGGAAACCTTGGGCTGGTTCACCAGGAGCTTTCCCGTCTTGCGGTTCACGTTCAGGAGCTGCACCACGTCCATCAGGGAGATGCTCTGCAGGTTGCCGCGGAGGGTGGTCATCGATCACCCTCCCATCGCCTGGAGCCGCCCCGGTCCATGTTCATTCTCCGCCTTCGTTGATCTTCGAGATCATCTCCCGCACGGCCGTGTCCAGGCCCACGAGGAGGGCGCGGCCGATGATGGCGTGCCCGATGTTGAGCTCCTCGACCTCGGGGATCGCGGCCACGGGGACGACGTTGAAGAGGCTGAGGCCGTGGCCCGCCAGGACCTTCAGGCCGAGCTTGGCGGCCAGTCGCGAGGCGTCGCGCAGCCGGTTGAGCTCGGGCAGCGGATCGGCGCCGGGGGTGACGTCGGCGTAGACGCCGGTGTTGAACTCCACCGCCTCCGCCTCCAGCTTGGCGGCCATCTTCACCTGCTCCTGCTGGGGATCGATGAACAGGCTCACGCGGATCTCGGAGGCGTGCAGCTCCCGGATGATCTGCCGGAGGTGGGCGTGCAGGAAGAGGGCGTCCAGCCCCCCCTGGGTGGTGAGCTCCTCCCGGGTCTCGGGCACGAGGGTCACCCACGCGGGCTTGACGGGCACCACGGCTTCCATGGCCTCGGACGTGGCGGCGCACTCGATGTTGAGCGGCACGGCCAGGACGTCCTTCAGGACCTTGAGGTCCCGTTCCTGGATGTGCCTGCGGTCCGCGCGGAGGTGGACGGTGATGCCGTGGGCGCCGGCGCCCTGGGCCAGCAGGGCCGCCGCGACGGGTTCGGGCTCGTGGCCGCCCCGGGCCTGGCGGATGGTCGCCACGTGATCGATGTTGACACCAAGACGTACGGGCACTTCGGACTCCAGGCGGATGTTGTCACGGCAAGGTCAGGCTTCCAGCCTAGCAGATTCAGCCCAGGGCGAGGTCCGCCCGGGCCGCGATTTCCAGCGTCCGGAGGGCATCCTCCATCAACCCGGCGCTCCGCGCCTCCACCATGAGCCGGAGCTTGGGCTCGGTGCCCGACCAGCGCACCACGATGCGGAGGTCGTCGCCGTGATCCGCCTGGAGCGCGGCCATGGCCGAGGTCAGCCCGGGGCAGTCCTCCACGGGGCGGCGATCCCGGGCCAGGATGTTCACCAGGCGCAGGGGCCAGGCCTGGAAGCGCCAGGACCAGCGTTCCGGGGCGGGGCGGCGCAGCAGGGCCCGCAGCGAGGCCAGCGCCGTGGCAAGGCCGTCGCCGCTGGGCCCGACGTGCTTCTGGATGACGTGGCCGGAGGCCTCGGCGGCCAGGTCCCATTCGCGCCGGCCCAGTTCACGGAGCATGAACTTGTCGCCCACCTGGGTGCGGACGAAGGGGATGTCGCGCCCCGCGAGGGCCTCCTCCAGGCCCGCGTTGCTCATGAGGGTGCCCACCACGCCGGGGACGTGCTCGCCGCGGGCGCGCAGGTCCTGGGCCAGGAGCCAGAGAAGCTGGTCCCCGTCCACCAGATCGCCCTGGGGATCGACCATCAGGCACCGGTCGCCGTCGCCGTCGAAGGCGATGCCGATGGCCGCGCCCCGCTCCCGCACCTGGGCGGCGAGGCCATCCAGGTGGGTGGAGCCCACCCCCACGTTGATGCGCGCGCCGTCGGCGGGCACCCCCATCCAGTGGATCGTCCCCCCGCGGAAGACCAGGGGGGCCCAGGGCGCGGTGGAGCCGTGGGCGCAGTCCACCACCATGGAAAAGCCTTCGGGCAGGTCCAGGGGCTCGAGTTGGCGGATGTATTCCAGGGGCAGGGCCTCTTCCAGGGGCAGGGCGGCGGGGCCGGCCTTCACGGTGCCCAGGGCCTCGTACGCGGCCTCCACGGCGGCCTCGTCCTCCTCGGCGAGCTTCTCGCCCAGGCCGTCGAACCCCTTGATCCCGTTGTCCTCGGGGGGGTTGTGGCTGGCCGAGATCATGAGGCCCCAGGCGCGGGGCCGGAGCAGGGCGGCGTAGGCCACCGCCGGGGTGGGCACGAGGCCCAGGACGCAAAGGCGCAGGCGCCCGTCGAGGCCGGAGACGAAGGCCTGGGCCAGGGGTTCCGAGCTCAGGCGGGGATCCCAGCCGATGACCATCTCCTCGATGCCGCGGGCCTGGGCGACCCGGGCCCAGGCGGCCCCCCAGCGGGCGGCGTCGTCCAGGGTCAAGGGGGATTCGAAGGCCTTGCCGCGTACCCCGTCCGTGCCGAAATAATTCAGTGCCATGGTCGTCCTTTAGGATTCTTCGCCTGTGGAGGAATTCTACAACCCGGGGGCCGCCGGTGCCAGGGCCAGCCGGTACTGCACCTGACGCAGGGCGATGCCATCCTGCCATTCGGTGCGCCGGGCCGGGGTGAGTTCCCATCCCGTCCGTTCATAGAACCTGCGGCCCCTGGCGTTGCGTTCCATGACCCACAGCACCGCCTCCCGGAACCCGGCCTCCCGGAGCCCGTCCAGGGCCCGGGCCATGAGGGCCCTGCCCAGGCCCTGGCCCCAGGCCTCCTTGACCAGGTAGATGGCGTGGATCTCCCCCGCGGCGGGGGTGGCCTGATCGCGGCAGGGCCCGCCCACGGCGAATCCCGCCAGGGCGCCCCGGGCGTGCAGCGTCCACATGGCCCAATGCGGCCTGGGGGTGGCCAGGGATTCGGAGAAGGCGGCGGCGATGGCCGGGGCGGACAGGCCCGCCAGGAGCGATTCGGGCAGGATGCCGGGGTAGGTGGCCTTCCAGGCGTCCACCTGGACCTGGGCCAGGGCCGCGGCGTCCTCCGGCGTGGCCCTCCGGATCACCGGCAGGGTGACCGCGTGGGTGCGGAAGACCCGGTAGCCCATGCGCGCGGCCTCGTGGTGGGCGCGCCCGCCGTGGGGATCCCGCTCCAGGGGAGGGAGCCCCGGGCTTCCCGCGCGCCAGGCCAGGAACCGCTTCCGGGAGATGCCGATGCAGAACCGCTCCACAGGCCAGTCCAGCGCGGCGGGAAGGGCCGGCAGGGCCTCCCAGATGGCGCGGTCCTCCACGAAGGTGGTGCCGAAGCCGAACCCGGGATCCAGGAGGATGCGGGCGGGGTCCACGCCGGCCTGGAGAAGGCCGTCCCTGACGGTGGCCAGCTCGAACACGGCGTCGGTGGCGGATTCGTTGCCGGGGCCGCCGTAGGGGGGCATGGCCAGGGCCCCGTCCTCCAGGCGGCTCCGCATGGCGATGAGGCCGCAGCGGCTGTTGCGGGCCACGTGCAGGAGGCCCGGGTCCTGGAACCCGGTGACGTCGTTGATGATGGCCACCCCCATGCGCAGGCCCCGGGCGGCCACTTCGCCGTGGCGGGTGTCGAGGCTCAGGGGGACGCCGGGCAGGGCCGTGCGGAACAGCGCGAGGACCGGCTCCAGCCGGGCCCATTCCTCGTCCGGGGAGACGGTCCCCGCGCCGGGGCGGGTGCTTTCGGCTCCCAGGTCCAGCGCCCGGGCCCCCTGGTCGAGGAGGCTCCGGGCCTGGGCCAGGGCCTGGGCGGGGTCCAGGAACCGGCCCCCGTCGCTGAAGGAATCCGGCGTGACGTTGAGGATCCCCAGGTGGAGGGGATCCTCAAGGTCCAGCGCGCCGGACGCCGTCTGCCAGGAGGTCACGCCGGGCTGAGGGCGGGCTTGAGCCCCGGGTCGGGGGGGGTGTTGGGCTTGCTGGAGCTCTGCTCCGAGGCCGACGGGGGCGGCTTGGGCGGCAGGACCTCGCCGTTCATGAGCCGGGTGACGTCCACGGCGTCCAGGGTCTCGCGCACCAGGAGGGCTTCGGCCAGGCCCACCAGGATCTCGCGCTTGTCGCGGATGATGGTCTTGGCCCGCTCGAAGTTGCGCATGACGATGGCGTGCACCTCGGAATCGATGAGGCGCGCGGTGTCCTCGGAGAAGTCCCGGCGCTGGCTGAAGTCCCGGCCCAGGAAGATCTCGTGCTCGCCCTGGCCGAAGCTGAGGGGCCCGAGCTTCTCGCTCATGCCGTAGTCGCACACCATCCGGCGGGCGATCTGGGTCGCGCGCTCGATGTCGTTGGCCGCTCCGGTGGAGAGCCGGTCGAAGAAGGCCTCCTCCGCCACGCGTCCGCCCATGAGGATGGCGATCTCGCCTTCCATGCGCTCGCGGGTGGAGGAATACCGGTCCCGCTCGGGCAGCTGCCAGGTGACGCCCAGGGCGCGGCCCCGGGGGATGATGGTGACCTTGTGCACCGGATCGGCGTTGGGGATGGTGGCGGCGACGACGGCGTGGCCCGCCTCGTGGTAGGCGGTGTCGCGCTTGTCTTCGTCGCTCATGACCATGGACTTGCGCTCGGAGCCCATGAAGACCTTGTCCTTGGCCTGCTCGAAGTCGATCATCTCGACCCACTTCTTGCTGGTGCGGGCGGCGTAGAGCGCGGCCTCGTTGCACAGGTTGGCCAGGTCGGCGCCGGCGAAGCCCGGGGTGCCGCGGGCGATGACCTCCAGGTCGACGTCGGGGCTGAGGGGGATCTTGTCGGCGGTGTGCACCTTGAGGATCTCGAACCGGCCCTTGAGGTCGGGGCGGTCCACCACCACCCGGCGGTCGAAGCGGCCCGGACGGAGCAGGGCGGGGTCGAGCACGTCGGGGCGGTTCGTGGCGGCGATGAGGATGACGCCCTCGTTGCCCTCGAAGCCGTCCATCTCCACCAGCAGCTGGTTCAGGGTCTGCTCGCGCTCGTCGTGGCCGCCGCCCAGGCCCGCGCCGCGGTGGCGGCCCACGGCGTCGATCTCGTCGATGAAGATGATGCAGGGGGCGTTCTTCTTGCCCTGCTCGAAGAGGTCACGCACCCGCGAGGCGCCCACGCCCACGAACATCTCCACGAAGTCGGAACCGGAGATGGAGAAGAACTGCACCTTGGCCTCGCCTGAAATGGCGCGGGCCAGAAGGGTCTTGCCGGTGCCCGGAGGGCCCATGAGCAGGACGCCCTTGGGGATCTTGCCGCCCAGCTTGACGAACTTGGCCGGGTCCTTCAGGAACTCGACGATCTCCTGCAGCTCCTCCTTGGCCTCGTCGCACCCGGCGACGTCGGCGAAGGTGACCCGCCGCGTGGTGGTGTTGAGCCCCCGCGCCCGGGCCTTGCCGAAGCTCAGCGCCTTGTTGCCGCCCATCTGGGCCTGGCGCATGAAGACGAACCAGAGCACCACGAAGACCAGCAGCGGGCCCCAGAAGACCAGCATGTACATGAAGTTGTTCTCGCTGGGCTTGGCGGCCTTGAACTCGTCGAGCTGGCCTTCCTGCTTCCAGCCGAGGATGGCCTTGCCCAGGTCCTGCATGGGGGGGGCGACGGTCTTGAACTTGTCGATGGTCTCGCCCTTGGCCGACTTGACCGGGTTCTTGTACGTCCCCTCGATGTCCACGCCGGTGAGCGTGACGCTGCGGTATTTGCCCTCGACCCCTTCCGTGTAGAACGTCGAGAAGGGGATCTCGTTGACGCGGGTGTTGGTGGGGATCTGCTTTAGCGCCAGGAGGACCAGGGCGATGATCCCGATCCACACCAGCGCGCTTTTCATCATGGAATTCAAGGTGCCTCCAGGGGGGGACTCCCCGCCGATATCCAGTCTAACCTGCATCGGCTCGACCGGTTCCTGACTTTGGATGCCTCCGGGAGCCTCGAGGTTCTCAACAACGCTTCAAAGTCCATGGAAATAAGCTTTCCTGGGCCGTATTTGCCGGGCTCGCGTCCGTGGCGTCCAGGCGCCAGCCGCCCCAGGTCTTGGCCTTGCCGGGGCGCCTGGCCAGGTGGGGCGCCAGCCAGGCCGCGAGGTCGCGCAGCAGGGCGGCCTCCCGCGGCCAGCCCCGATCCTGGAAGGCCGCGAGGAGCACCCAGCGCAGTTCGGGTTCCGCCCAGCCCCGGGCCAGGAGGAGGCCGGAGGCGCCCACCTCCCACCGGGCGCCGCGCCAGGCCGCCACCTGCGCGTCCTTGAAGGCCGCGAGTTCCTCCACCTGCAGGTGGGTCTCCCACAGGTGCGCGTCAAGGCCGGGCGCCTCCCGGCGCATGGGCTCCAGGAGCGCCCGCCAGCGGTTCCGGGGGGTGAAGGGGTCGGCGTTGCTGGCATCCTCCATCCAGGCCACGCCCTTGGCCTCCAGGTAGGCGCGCAGGTCGGACCGGCGCGCCTGCACCAGGGGGGACCAGCGCAGGCCCTGGCGCGCCGCCAGCGGGGTGAGGCACCCCGCGCCGCCGCCCCGGGACAGGCGCACCAGGACCGTCTCGGTGTGGTCGTCCAGGGTGTGGCCGGTGGCCACGGCGATGGCCGAGCAGCTCTCGGCCTGGGCGCGGAGCCAGCCCCACCGCAGCTCCCTAGCCGCGGTCTCCAGGCCCTGGCCCGTGGCCCGGGCATGGGCCCGCACGTCCAGGGCGGCCTCCACCAGGTCCAGGTCGGCGCCGCGGCAGATGTCCCGCACCCGGTCGGCCTCCGCGCCGGCCTCGGGGCGCAGCCCGTGATCGGCGTGGGCCACCACCAGCTCGAGGCCCAGGCTCCTGCGGACCGACCACAGGAAGGACAGGAGCGCCAGGGAATCGCCGCCGCCGGAACAGGCCACGAGGACGCGGCCGTCCCGCACGCCGTCGCCCCGGGCCTTCACCTCCCCGAGCCACTGGGTCTCCCGGCGGTTCACGGATGGGTCTGGAGCAGGGCCAGGAGCCGGGTGAGCGCCTGGGGCACGGGGCTGTCGGACCACAGCGCCTCGGCCCAGGTGGCGCGGATGAGGGAGCCCCAGTGCATGGCCCGGCCCTCCACCCCGCGGCGGAAGGCCGGGTCGGAGATGCGCGTCGGGGGCCTCGAGGGGTCCGCGGAGAACTGGCTTCCGAAGGCGTCGAAGGCCGCCATGCGTCGCTCCCACACGGAGGAGACGTCCACCACGTGGTCGGGGCGACCCGGGTTCTCGCCGCCCACCCAGGCCAGGGCCGACGGCCGCCAGGGCTCGCCGGGGCAGGGGTAGTTGCGCAGGCCCGCGTAGTACGCGGCCTCCTTCACGAGGCGGAAGGCGCGGCGGTGGTCGGGGTGCCGGTCGTCGGGGTCCGGCAGGATCAGCACCTCCGGCCGGAGGGAGCGGATCATCTTCATCACTTGGATGCGGTGGGGCTCGGTCTCCTCGAACCGGGCGTCGGGCAGGTCCATGATGATGCGGCGCACCCCCAGGATGCGCGCGGCCTCCATGGCCTCGGCGTGGCGGGTGGCGGCGTCACCGCGGGTGCCCAGTTCCCCCGCGGTGAGGTCGAGGATGGCCGCGGACAATCCTTTGTCGGCCGCCAGGGCCAGGATCCCGCCCACGTGCACTTCCCCGTCGTCGGGGTGGGCGCCCACCACGAGCAGATCGAGCGCGTTCATGCTTCCTCCAGCAGGACCACGGGCGCCGCCCCGTCGAGGGCGGCCAGCATTCGGTCCAGAAGATCATCCTGACGCAGCCAGAGGAGCCCGGGAAGGACCCGCTCCTGGGGCTTGCCGAGGGGAAAGAGGCGCTGGCGGAGCCGCTCGGGATCCATGCCCAGGGCCAGGCCGGCCCGGTCCCGCCGCAACCGCCGGTCCAGGCGCTCCAGCCGGTGGCGCGCCCGGGCCAGTTCCTGGGCGAACCGGCTGGCGGTGGCCGCGTCCCAGCCCGGGTCGGGGCTGCCAGCGAGGGCGGCGCTGGGCAGGGCGGATCCGTCCTGGGCGCCGGGGAAATCCTCCCAGCGCCCGTTCCGGAGCGGCTCCAGGTCGCCGGTCCCCAGGGACGCGCCCCGGGGGAGGACGAACGCCGAGGGCCGGCTGATGATGCGGGGCCTGGCCAGGCCCACCCGCTCCCAGCAGGGCTCCGTGAGGCGCCAGTAGGCCCGTTCCCCGGGGCCCAGCACCACGGCCTCCAGGCCCGGCAGCAGGAGCGACTGCATGAGGGGCCGCAGCGCCGCCCCCGGGCTCAGCCAGCGCCCCCGGGGGCAGGGGTCCCCCGGCTCCAGGCGCGTGCGCCGGCCGGTGTGGGGATCCAGGGTGAACCAGGCGGCCTGCTGGCGCGGGTCGAGCCCGTAGCGCACGCCGGAGGCGTCCAGGGCTTCCGCCTGGCGCACCAGGTCGCGTTCCAGGCCGAGGCTCCGCCAGCGCTCCAGTTCCTCCTGGATGGGCGCGCGCAGGGCCGGGTCGGTGGGGGAGAAGGGGCGAAGGCCACGCTTCCACAGGGGCGCGCCAAGGGCGAGGGCGTGCCCCCTCAGGGTGGGTTCCGCGGGCAGGGGGGTTTCGCCCCACAGCGCCTCGGCTTCCTGCTGGTGGTCCCCGGTCCAGGGCAGCCACCCCGTGGCGGTGTTGTCGGGCGCCGCGAACCGGAAGCGGTGGGGGAGGATGCGGTCCCCCCGGAGCCCGACGGTGCTGGCCACCTCCAGGCGGTCGTGGTCCTCGTCGGCAAGCCAGTAGACGGCCTCTCCGCCGAGCCTGCGGGCCTCGGCCAGTGCGGCCAGGGCCTTTACCACCGAAAGGGCGGGAGTCCAGCCAGCTCCGATCTGCTGGCCGGTGGCGACGCGGGGACAGGGGGACGGTTCCATGCCTCAAGCCTATCTATAATGGGCCCATGGACGGACTTTTCCTTGAACCCTGGCTGCCCCCCCCCGGGCCCGGGCTGGCCCGCCTGGCCATGGAAGCCGCGGACGAAGCCGGGCTTGCCCGTCTGGAAGCCTGGCCGGAATTCCAGAAGGGCGGCATCGGTTTCGGCGGCCTGCCCCCCTTTCTCGCCTGGCATGGGGTGCGGGGCGGGCACCACCTGATCCTGGTGCAGCCCCGGGAGGTGGGGGCCCTGGTTCCGGGCGCCCGGCCACCCCAACTGCCGGAAGGCTGGCTCCAGGACCTGGACCTGGAGGCCCTGGCCCGCCCCTTGGCCCGGCATCCCGCCTTTCCGGGCGGCGCCTCGATCCACGTGGTGGGCATCCTGGGCACCGGGCGGATGCGGGTGAGAACCCGGGGCGAGGACCCCGGGGACCTGGTGGCCGGCGTCCTGGAGCGGATCAGTTCCGTGCGGGGGTGGAGCCGTCTGTCCGCACCAGGCGGATCACCCGGGTGAGGCAGGAGATCGTGGAGACCACGGCGATGATGATCAGGACCGTGGCCACGAAGGCGTCCGCGGCCCCGGACAGGTCCCGGGTGCGCCCCAGGTCCCGCAGGGCGTCCAGGGCCCGGGCGATCTCCGGCCGGCGCCCCTGGATGGCCATGAGGCAGATGCCCGCGGAGAAGGCGTCGGCCAGGATGCCGTAGACCAGGCGGAACCTCACCAGATGGGGCTTGGCCAGGCACAGGGCCCCCACGGCGACGCCCGAGAACGTGAGCGCCAGCACGGGCCAGAACAGCTGGGCATGAATCCCGGTCCAGAGGGGCCCGGCCGTATACACCGCGCCCATGCGGGAGGACCATGCGATGGGCAGGTGCCGGAAGCCCTCCACCCACCACGCCGCGAAGAGCAGCCCGAAGACGACCTCGGCGAGGGACCCGGACCTGGGGATGGGCTTCGGGCCCTGCTTGAGCAGGGGCGGGAGCTTCAGAGGGTCCCACGCCCGGGCGGCGTCCTTGCCGCTCACCAGGATGAAGACGAGCGTGATGCAGCCCAGGGCGAACAGGGCCGAGAACGCGAAGGAGCCCAGGGCGTACGCCATGGACGCCAGGGGGTGGGCCGACAGGAAGGCCGAGGGCACCGCGTCGACGGCGTGGAGCGGCAGGAGGATCCACAGGAGGACGACCTTCACCACGAACCGGTAGAGCATGGAGAGGGCGGGGTCCAGCAGGGGCTTCTCCTGCAAGTACTGCCCGGCCACCTGGAGGGGATTGCCCACCTTCGCCAGCATCGCGGCGGTCTCGGCCTCGTCCAGGGGCCGCCCCAGGGCCGCTTCGCGGTCCTCCTTCCGGCAGCGGAGATCCTCGGCCAGTTCGGCGGCGATGTCCTGCTGGCTGGCCCGGGGCAGCCAGAACCGCACGGCCTGCACGTAGCGTTCGATCAAGTCCATGTCCATGCTCCTCAGAGGATCTGTTCCAGGGATCGGCCGATGCCGCGCCACTCCTCGATGAGCAGGGCCAGCGTGGCCGCGCCCTCGGGGGACAGGCGGTAGAAGCGCTTGTTGCGCTTTTCCTCCTCCCGCCACTCGCTGAGGAGGAGACCCTGGGTCTCCAGGCGGCGCAGGAGGGGGTAGAGGGTGCTTTCGTCCAGTTCCAGGCCGTGGTCGGCCAGGGATTTCCGGAGCGTGTAGCCGTAGCGCTCCGAGCGGAGTTCCGCCAGGACCGCCAGCACGAGGCTGCCCCGGCGCAATTCCAGGCGCAGGTTTTCGAAGACGTCTGGGTTCATGGCCTCACACTGTGCGGCGTATGCCGTTCGACACATAGTGTGTGTCACACAGTATGGTCTGTCAACCCCTTCTCCGCCTTCAGGGCCTGCCGAGGGCCTCCAGGGCGGAGAACGTCAGCGCCAGGACGCCCGTGCGCAGGGTTCCTGGCATGGCGGGGGCGAATTCGGCTGAGTGGAGGGAGGGCAGGGGGGCTCCACCCTCCTTCGCGGCCTGGAACCGGGCCGGGTCCACCGTACCGAAGCGGAGCATGGCCGAAGGAATCCCGGCCGCGGTGCCATAGGCGCCGAAGTCCTCCGAGACCATGTCGGGACGGCCAGGGGCGACCGCTCCCGGACCCAGCTCGCGGGCGAGGCGCGCCGCGAGCCGGCGGGTGAAGTCGGGGTCGTTCCAGGTGGCGGGCATCGTTTCACCCAGGTCCAGCAGGGGTTCCCGGGGGGCGCCCGCGGCCAGGGCCTCGCCCTTGGCCACCCGCGCGATGCCGGCCAGGAGCCGGGCCTGGACCTTCGGGTCGTAGCTGCGCACCGTCATGAGGAGGGTGACTTCGCCGGGGATGACGTTGGTCTTGGTGCCGCCGTTGATGGCGCCGATGGTGAGCACCGCGGGCTCCAGGGGATCCTTCTCCCGCGAGACCAGGGTCTGCAGGGCCAGGACCGTGCGCGCCGCCAGGACGATGGGGTCCACGGCGGCCTCGGGCCGGGCGCCGTGGCCGCCCCGGCCGTAGAGCGTCAGGGAACCGGAATTCACCGCAGCCATGGTGTACCCGGCCACGTACGTCACGCTGCCGGTGGGCAGGTCCGGCGCGTCGTGCAGGGCGATGGCGAAGCCCGGCTTGGGAAAGCGCGTCAGCAGGCCGTCCTGGAGCATGGCCTTGGCGCCTTCCCCGGTTTCCTCCGCGGGCTGGCCCACCATCACCACGGTGCCCCGCCACAGGTCCCGGTGCCGGGCCAGGAGACCCGCCGTGCCAACCCACGACGCCATGTGCGCGTCGTGTCCGCAGGCGTGCATGACGCCCTTGGTCCCGCTGGCGTAGGGCAGGCCGGTGCGCTCCTCCACGGGCAGCGCGTCCAGGTCCGTGCGCAGCAGCACCACGGGGCCCGGGCCGTTGCGCAGGACGCCGACGATGCCGCCGCCCACCGCCGAGACCTCGTAGCCGTCCTGCCGGAGGAGCTCGCCCATCCTCGCCGCGGTACGAGTCTCGTGGCCGGACAGCTCGGGGTGGCGGTGGAGGTCCTGGTAGAGGGTCACGAGCCGGGGCAGCATCGCCTCGAGGTCCTCCCGCAGCGGCGGGCCCGCCTGGGCGGAGGCCAGGGCAGCCCAGGCGAGGGCCGGAAGGAGCCGTAGGTGGATGCGCATGGGAACTCCAAAAGGGTTCGCGGTTTTCGGGTGGGCCTGGGAAAAGCATACCGGCCCGGCGCGGTCGCCGGGGCGGGGGTTGACACGCGAGGAACCGCGGCCTAGATTGGCTGCGCGTTGGCCAGGACCTGACCGATTCTATTATAAGAAGCTTATATACATCTGATTGGCTGTGGCGCTCCCCGGAGCGGCCGGTGAGTCCCTGTTACAGAAAGGCATCCCATGTCCAGGAACATTGAGGGGCTCGAGCCCCCGGCAGGGCTTTATCTGGACAGTCCCAAGCTGTCCGTTCTTCGCCAGGGGTTTCCGCCGGTTCTGGCGGCGCAGGTGCTTCGGCTGCTGGGTGACCACCGGCTCAGGGACGTTCCGGAGGGCCATGCCGTCCAGCCGCCCGTGAGCGGGGTGGAGCCGCCCCGCGCCCGCCTCCGGGAGCTCCTGGGACGGTACCCGGAAGTTCTTTCTGCCCTGGACGCGCGCGGCGCCCCGGGTTCCCCACCGTGATCAGAGCCGGTTGACCAGTTCGCAAAGCCTCGCGGCATAGGCCACCTCGTTGTCGTGCCAGCCGCAGACCTTGATCATGCGTCCGCCCACCACCCGGGTGAGGTCCGGGTCCATGACCACGCTTTCCTCCCGGCCCGTGAAATCCCGGCTCACCAGGCCCCCTTCGCTCACGGCGAGGATGCCCCGGAGGCGGACGCGCGCGGCCTCGTCGAAGGCGTCGTTCAGGGCCTCGGCGGTGACGTCCCGGGGAAGCAGGGCGGTGAGGTCGACCAGGTTGACGTTGAGGCAGGGCACCCGCAGGGCCCAGCCGTCGAACCCGGCGGGAAGGTGGGGCAGAGCGGCGCGCAGGGCGCCGAAGGCGCTGCTGGTGGTGGGGATGATGCTCATGAAGGCGGCCCGGGCGCGGCGCAGGTCTTTGTGGGGCAGGTCCAGGAGGCGCTGGTCGTTGGTGGCCACGTGCACGGTGCTCATGCTGGCGGCTTCCAGGCCGAAGGCCTTCTCCAGGACGTCCAGGATGGGGGCGGTGGCGTGGGCGGTGCAGCTGGCGTTGGAGATGACCCGGTGGCGCTCCGGGTCCAGGAGGTGGCCGTTGAAGGGATGGATCACCGTGAAATCGGCGTCGGGGCTGGGCGCCGAGATCACCACCTGGCGCACGGGGCCCCGCAGGTGGCGCGCGGCGCCCTCCCTCGCCACGAACCGGCCGGAGGCCTCCACGACCACCCGCGCCCCCAAGGCGTCGAAGGGGATGCGGGCGGGGTCGGTCTCGTGGAAGAGGGGATATTCCTTGCCCTCCATGACGAGGAAGTCCTGGTCGCCCTTGCGCAGGCCCAGGACCGCGGGGTGGTCGTCCCCGTGGATGGAGTCGAAGCGCAGGAGGTGCACCACCGTCTCGAGGTCGGCGGGATCGTTGAGGGCGCAGAGGCGGTGGGGGCGCGCCAGGGCCAGGCGGCGGGTGGCCAGCCTTCCGATGCGTCCGAGTCCGTTGATGGCGATCATCGGGCCAGCTCCAGGCAGAGGTCCCTGAGCCGCGCGGCGTAGGCGGCCTCGTTGTCGTACCAGGCGAAGACCTTCACGAAGCGGGGAGCGTGGACGCGGGTGAGGTAGGGGTCCAGGATGCAGCTGGCCTCGCGCCCGCGCAGGTCCACGCTCACCAGGGGCGCCTCCAGGCGCTCCACGAGGCCGGGCCGTTCCGCGGCCGCCAGGGCGGCGTGGACGGCTTCCAGGTCCGCGTCCCGCCCCAGGTGGACGCCCAGGTCGAGGATGCTCACGTCGGGGGTGGGGACCCGCACGGCCAGCGCGTCGAAGCGGCCCAGGGTCCAGGGCAGCACCTCCCCCAGGCACCGGGCCGCCTCCGTGGGCGCGGGGATCATGCTCATGCTCGCGGCGCGGGCCATGCGCAGGTCGGGGTGGGGCAGGTCCAGGATGCGCTGGTCGTTGCCGTAGCTCTCCACGGCCGTGGCCAGGCCGGCCTCCACGCCGAAGGCCGCGTGCAGGGCGCTCACCAGGTGGGCCAGGGCGTGGGTGGCGGGACAGGCGGCGCTGAGCACCGCCCCACGGGAGTGATTGACGCCCACCACCACGGTGGCGTCGGCGTCCGGGGATGGGGAGCCGATGATCACGTGGCGCACGGAGCCGCGCAGGTGCCCCGCGGCCTGAGCCCGGCGGGTGAAGCGCCCGGAACATTCCAGCACCACCTCGGCGCCCAGGTCCCCGAAGGGCGTCAGGGACGGCTCCGGCGCCGCGGACAGGGGCACCCGGCGGCCGTCGAGCACCAGATGCCCGCCTTCGGCCACGGCGGTGAAGGGCGCCTTGCCGTGGACCGAGTCGTACGTCACCAGATGGGCCAGGGTGGCGGCGTCGGCGGGGTCGTTCACGCCCACCAGCTCCAGGCCCGGCTCCAGATGGATCCGGCGCAGCACCTGCCGTCCGATGCGGCCCAGACCGTTGATGGCGATGCGCATTCGATTCCCCAGAATGGAGAGAGCCGGCAGGGGGTTCCCGCCGGCTCTCCTCCGGTCCCGTCAGCCGCCTACTTCCCGGCGACGACCTTGGCCATCTCGAGCACCTTGCAGGAGTAGCCCCACTCGTTGTCGTACCAGGCGACCACCTTCACGAAGGTGGGATCCAGCAGGATGCTGGCGTCGGCGTCGAAGGTGGAGGTGCAGCTCTCGCCCCGGAAGTCCGTGGAGACGACCTTGTCGCTGGTGAAGGCCAGGACGCCCTTCAGGCTGCCTTCGGCGGCGGTCTTCATGGCCTTGCAGATGTCGGCCATGGTCGCGGGCTTTTCCAGCTCGCAGGTGAGGTCCACCACGGAGACGTCGGAGGTGGGCACCCGGAAGGACATGCCCGTGAGCTTCTTGTTGAGGGAGGGGATGACCTTGCCCACGGCCTTGGCGGCGCCGGTGGAGCTGGGGATGATGTTCTCCAGGATGCCGCGGCCCCCGCGCCAGTCCTTCTTGGAAGGGCCGTCGACGGTCTTCTGGGTGGCGGTGGTGGCGTGCACGGTGGTCATGAGGCCGCGCTTGATGCCGAAGGAATCGTGGAGCACCTTGGCCACGGGGGCCAGGCAGTTGGTGGTGCAGCTGGCGTTGGAGATGATGGCCTGGCCGTCGTAGGTGTCGTGGTTGACGCCGTAGACGAACATGGGCGTGTCGTCCTTGGAGGGCGCGCTGAGGATGACCTTGCGGGCGCCGGCCTTCAGGTGGGCGCTGGCGGTCTCCTTGTCCAGGAACAGGCCCGTGGACTCGATGACGATCTCGGCGCCCACCTCGTTCCACTTGAGGTTGGCGGGATCCTTCTCCTGGGTCAGGCGGATCCGCTTGCCGTTGACCACGAGGTTGCTGCCTTCGACCTTGACGTCGCCCTTGAAGCGGCCGTGCACGGAGTCGTACTGGAGCATGTAGGCGAGGTACTCCGGCTCGAGGAGATCGTTGATCCCCACGATCTCGAGGTCCGGAAAATGGTTCACGGCCGCGCGAAACACCATCCGGCCGATTCGCCCGAACCCGTTGATCCCGATCTTTGTCATGCTGGCCTCCTGACCGCGTAATGGCCGAAGGGAACCCAGCCTGCAAGCCGTGGGATTCCGCTCAGCAGTTGACAGCAGGATACCGCAATGCGCCCAGATGGTGTTCAAGCTTCTTGGAGAGCGTGTTCCGGTGCATGCCCAGCTTGCGGGCGGCGGCGCTCTGGTTGCCGTTGTGGGCCGCCAGGACCGTTTCCAGGTAGATGCGCTCCAGCTCCCGTTTGGCGATCTCGAGGGGGATGTCCTTTCGCACGAGCTCGGCGATCAGTTCCTCCATCATGTGGCGCATCGGGTTGGCTCCAAGGGATAGCCCCAAAAAATAGCACCTCGCCCGGCCCGTGGACAGGCGAATTTCCTTCGATCCACGCGCCACCGCTGCGGAAAAACCTGTGGAATACTTGTGGAAACTCCGGAGGTTCCCGTGCGCAAAACCAAGATTGTGGTCACGATGGGACCGGCCCTCGCGGAAGACGGACGCCTGCGCGGAGCCCTGGAAATCGCCGACGCGGTCCGCCTCAACGCGAGCCACGGCGACCTGGCCGGGCGCCTCGAGGCGCTCACCGCGATCCGCCGCATCTCGGGCGAGGTGGGCCGGCGGGTGCCGGTGCTGCTGGACCTCCAGGGGCCCAAGTGGCGCGTGGGGGCCATGGCGGCGCCCGTGGAGCTCGCCGTGGGCACCGTAGGCGCCTTCCATCCCGAGGGGGAGGGCCCGGGCATCGGCCCGGGGGGCGCGGCCTGGGCGGTCCCCCTCCCCCATCCGGAGCTCTTCCTGGGCGCCAGGGTCGGCCAGCGCTGGATCCTGGACGACGGCAACCTCGAGGTGGAGGTCACCGAGGTCCGGCCCCGGCTCGTGGTGGCCCGGGTCAAGGTGGGCGGGATGCTCAAGGCCCGCAAGGGCGTGCACCCCATCGGCCTGGACGTGGCCTTCGATCCCCTGACCCCCAAGGACCTGGTGGACATCCGCTGGGGCGTGGAGAACGGCGTGGACCTGTTCGCGCAGAGCTTCGTCCGCAGCGCCGGGGACGTGCGGGCCCTGGAAGCCCTCATCAAGGGCCAGGGCGGCTCGCAGCCCATCATCGCCAAGATCGAGCACCCCGCGGCCCTGGAGAACCTGCATGAGATCCTCGCCGTCTCCTGGGGCGTGATGGTGGCCCGGGGAGACCTGGGGGTGGAACTGGGCGTGGAGCGGGTGCCCAACCTGCAGAAGCAGATCATCGCCTCCGCGCGCCACGCCCTCAAGCCCGTGATCACCGCCACCCAGATGCTCGAGAGCATGATCGAGAGCCCCCAGCCCACCCGGGCCGAGGCCTCGGACGTGGCCAACGCCATCTGGGACGGCACCGACGCCGTGATGCTCAGCGCCGAGAGCGCCGTGGGGAAATTCCCCGTGGACGCCATCCAGTGGCTCGCGCGCATCGCCGAGGACGCCGACGCCCACTTCCGCCCCCGCCTGGGCCGCACCGCCGACGCCCTCGCCGAGAGCCTGACCTCGCGCACGGACGTGGCGGTGGCCTTCGCCGCGTGCCGCACCGCCCAGGAGATCGGCGCCAGCTACATCGTGGTCTTCACCGAAGGCGGAGGCAGCGCGCGCATGGTGAGCCGGCTCGCCGGGGACATCCCGGTGGTGGGCGTGACCATGGACCTGGGCAACGCCCGGCGCATGGGCGTCATGCGCGGCGTGCAGTCCCTGCTCCTGCCCAAGGCCCAGTCCGCCGACGACGCCATGGCCACCGTGGAGAAGGCCCTGCTGAAAGCCTTCGGCGCCGCCCGCGGGGAGAAGGTGGTCTTCACCCTGGGGCTGCCGCTCTACCAGGAGGGCTCCACCAACACCCTCAAGGTCATCCAGCTGTGAAGGGGCTGCTGGGGCTTTTCGGCATGAGCCTCGGCGGGGCCCTGGGGTGGTGGCTGGGCGGGCTCGTGGGAATCACGACCGCCGTGCTGCTCAGCGCCGCGGGCAGCGGGCTGGGACTGTACGTCACCCGCCGGCTGGCCGAGACCTACCTGGAGTAGCTCGTCAGCGCCGCACGTCCAGGGTGTCCAGGAACCGGAAGGCTTCCCGTTCGGACATGCGGTCCACCAGGAGCCAATCCCCCGCGCCGGCGTCGGCCCAGAGGCTGCCCGCGCCGTACCAGCCCCGCCTTCCGCCCCGGCCCTGGAGCAGGCGCACCTGGGTCGCCGGACCCGGCCGGGGGGCGGCGGTCACCCGGTGGCGGCCGTCCAGCTCCAGGCGGCCGTCCCGCCACGACCAGGTGGATCCCTCGGCCCGCAGCGCCAGGCCCGGGCCGAAGGCCGTGTCGCCCTGGACGCGCACGGCGCCCGCCCAGGGCGCCTCGGGAACCCAGGTGCCGTCCTGGAAGGTGGAGGCCGCGTTCTCCCAGCCCACCGCGCCCAGGTCGGCCAGGTCGGTGGTGCCGAGCTTGAGGCGGAAGGCCGAAGCCGGGACCATGTCGAAGGTGGGATCCACCGGGAACCACCGCGCGCCGATGCGGGCCTCCACCCAGAAATGCAGACCCATGCCGTCGCCCATGGCCACCCAGCCCACCACGCCCCGGGCCGGCACCCCCAGGCGGCGCAGGAGGGCCACTTCCAGCACGCCGTGCTCGGTGCAGTCGCCGCGGGGGTTGCGGGCCACCTCCTGGGCGGAGGCGAACCCCACGGTGTAGTCCTTGTCGCGGATCCAGTCGTATACGAAGGCGGTGACCCGCCGCACCAGCTCGGCCCGGGTGGCCCCCGGGGGCGGATCCAGCCGCTTCAGGAGGCCGTCGAAGACGGGATCCCGGAACTGCGCCAGGGGGGTCGCGGCGAGAAAGGGCCGGTCCTCGGCGCCGGGTTCGCCGGCCACCGGCGGCTCCGTGAGCTCCGGCCCCGCCAGGGGCTCGGCGCGGGACAGGAGGAAGCGGTTGTTGCCCTGGGGCCGCTGCTGGGCGTCGGCGGGCAGGTCCTGGGTCCCCTTGCCCTCCCACCGCACGGCCACCTCCCGCACCCAGGGGAGGAACGGATGGTGGGGAAGGGCTTTGAGGGTGGGCTCGAAGAAGGTCTTGTCCTGCTTCGAGGCGGGCTGCGCGGGCAGGTCATGGCGCTGGGAGACCATGACGATGCCGGCGAAGGAGCCCACCGACTTGAGATCCCCCTCCCCTGGCGAGATCCACATCTCCATGTCCTGGGCCAGGGGCCCCTCGGAGGCCTTGCCCCGGAACCGCACGGCCCCGGGGTAGCCCGGCAGGGGATCCGGTCCCACCGGCTCCAGGTCCAGGGCCGAGGGCTGCTGGGTGGAGACGTTGAAGCTCTTCACGTGGACCGCGCGCCGGCCGGCGGCGGCGGCCTTCAGGAGGTCGTCCACGTCCCCGGGCCAGAGGACGGTGCCCTGCGGCAGGTCCACCGTGCGGGAGGGAAGGTTCCGGTAGGCGAGGACGAGCTTGCCGGGTTCGGCGGGGGACCAGGACGCCTGGCCCTCCAGGGGCTCCTGCGAGAGGGAGACGCGGAAGGTGAACCGGATGGAACCGTCGGGGCGCTTCAGGGCGGTCTCGGACAGTTCCTGCGATATGGGAACGCCCATGCGCTCCAGGCGCGTCCATTGCCGGGATTCGATGCGGACGCCCTCGGGGCCGCGGGTGAGGGTCCGCACCGAACCGCCGGCTTCCTGGCCCGCGATCCATTCCCGGAACGTGCGGGTCTCGGTGGCCGGCGGGGCGGGGGCCGCCAGCAGGGCGGCGGCCAGGGTCAGGGACAGGAACGGTCGGAAGGGGACGGCCATGGGGTGCTCCGTCCCCACGATACCCTACCTCGGGCCGCCTCCGCCGTGGCGCATCCGCATGCCTTCCATGCGCCCCAGGAGGCCGGCGGCCTTCTCGCGCTGTTCGGGCGTGAGGATGGCGCGGATCTCCAGGCGCTGGGCCCGGTGCTCCAGGAGCATGTCCAGGCTGGCGTCGGCCTGGGCGCGGTGGAGGGTCTTGAGGTCCTCGGGCTTGGCCTCGGGGTTCTTCAGGGCCTCGCCGAAGGCGTGGCGGGCGGTTTCCAGCGCCGCGCGCTTGGCCTCGATGGCCGGCTTGTGCTTGGCGCGGATCTCCTTGACCGACGCCTTCTGGGCGTCCGTGAGGTGAAGGACGCGGTCGAAGCGTTCCTCCATCCGGTCCATGCGGTCACCCATGCGGGCCCCCATGCGGGGACGGGGGGCAGGGGCGTCCTGGGCGAGGGCCGGCGCGAGGCAGATGCCCAGCGCGAGCGCCGCAGGTGCGAGTTTTCTCATGGCCACCTCCTGGAGAATGTGGGATTTCCTTCCACAGCCCATGTGACTCGCCGGGGCAGGGGAGGGTTTAATGGAGAAGATGATCCGCACCCATTCCGCCATCGTCCTGCGCCCCACCCCCTTCGAGGAGGGGGGGCTGGTCGTGTCGTTCCTCACCGAGCACGGGGAGCGGCTGGTGGGACTGGCCCGCGGGGCCAAGAAACCCACCGCCAAGTGGGTCTCCAGCTTCGAGCCCCTGGGCCTGGTGAAGGTAAGCTTCTTCGGCCGGGAGCAGGCGGAGTTCAAGCGCGTCACTCGGTGCGAGCTGGTGCATTCGCCCATGACCCTGGGCCACCTGGAGTCCAGCCTGGTGGTGGCCTGCCTCGCGGACGTCTTCGACCGGGTCGCCCGGGAGGGCGTGGAGGACGACCGCCTCTTCCGGCTCCTGTCGGCCTGCGCGCGGACATTGAAGGACGACCCCTCCCGGTCCATGGCCGTCCTGGCCTACGCGGAGCACTGGATGCTCCACCTCATGGGCCTGCTGCCCCACCCCAGGCTCTGCGGGCGCTGCGGCAACGGGGAGGCTCCCCTGGTGCTTTTCACCCAGGACCACGGCTGGTGCTGCGCCGCCTGCACCCCCGTGGACGGCCCGGAGGCCCTGCCTCCCGGGGCCCGGGAGCACCTGAAGCTCCTGCGGACCCTGCCCGCCGCCGAAGCCCCCGATCCCGAGGGCGGCGACGCCGCCCGCGCCGTCACGTGGATCCTCCGGGACCGGCTGCGGCGCGAACTGGGGGGGCCCAGGAGCTACGAGGTGCTCGACAAGCTTGTGGTGCGGGGATGAAGCCGCACAAATCCGTGACACCGGCGCCGCCGGTGACACGTCCGTGGCGGAAAAGGCGCCCAGCATCACGGTCCCGTAACATTCGCGGCTCCGCCTTGACGAGCGAACGAACGTAACCGATACCTTGGCAACACGATCTTTGGATAGGACGAAGCGGCGCGGGACCCCAGGGGCCGCGCCGCTTCTCCGTATCCGGAGACGCCCAACCCAAGGAGGTCCCATGTCCGCCAGCGCACCTCGCCCTCGGCCTGCCGAGGCCCTGCCTCCCACCCTCCTGTTCAACGCGGTGCACCTGGCCGCGCCCCCCACGGACCGCCTCGCGAGCCTGATGCTGGCCTGTGCCGTCTACGCGGCCCTGGGCGCGGCGGCGCTGGGCGGGGCCCGGCACCTGGCCACCCATGGCCCGGTGACCACCCTGCCGCCCGTGGTGATCATCGACTCGGACCCGATGCCCGCCGTGCCCACCCCGAAGGCGGACCCGCCCCCTTCCGGAGGCCCGGCACCCGCAGGATTCACGGCGGTGCGCCCGCCCACGGACGGGAACGTCATCCCCGACGAGACCCCGGCCGCGCTCCCCGTCGCCGACCGCTCCCGTGAGGTCGCCGGCGACCCCGGCGCACCGGCGGGTCCATACGTGGCCGGGCTCCTTCCCGGCCCCGCGCCCCAGCCGGCGCCCCCCGCGGCGATCCGGGTGGTGGAACTGGAGACCCAGGCCATCCGCGTCCTGCACCAGGTCCCTCCAGTGTACCCGGCCCTGGCGCGGCTCGCGAGAATCCAGGGACCGGTGGTGCTGCGGCTGACCATCGACGCCTCGGGCGTGCCCACGGACATCCAGGTGGTTTCCGGACCCCATCCCCTGCTGGTGAACGAGGCGGTGCGGGTGGCCCGGCTCTGGCGCTTCCAGCCCGCCCTGCTGGACGGGACCCCCGTGCCCGCGACGTTCAGCCTGACCGTGGCATTCCGCCTGGAAAGATGAGGTAGGCTGTTCCTTTGGAGCAAGCCCTTGATCGCCCTTTCCGACGTAAGCAAGCAATATGGCAAGCAGATCCTTTTCATCGACGCCTCCTTCCAGCTGAACCCCGGCGAAAAGGCCGGGCTGGTGGGGCCCAACGGCGCCGGCAAGTCCACCCTCTTCCGCATGATCCTGGGGGAGGAGGCCCCTGACGACGGGGTGGTGAGCGTTCCGAAGAAGCTCTCCATCGGGTACTTCCGCCAGGAGGTGGACGAGATGTCCGGGCGCACCGTCCTCGACGAGGCCATCGCCGGGAGCGGGCGCCTGGGGGACCTGCACCACGAGCTCACGGATCTCGAGCACGCCATGGGCGACCCGGACCGCGGGGACGAACTGGAGGCCATCATCGAGCGCTTCGGCCACGTGCAGGAGGAATACCAGCACCTGGGCGGCTACGAACTGGAGACCCGGGCCCGCACCACCCTGGAGGGCCTGGGCTTCGAGCCCGGGCAGATCGACGGGGACGTGGGGGCGCTGTCGGGCGGGTGGAAGATGCGCGTCTCCATGGCCAAGGTGCTCCTGGGGCGCTTCGACGTGCTCCTGCTGGACGAGCCCACCAACCACCTGGACATCGAATCCATCCTCTGGCTGGAGAGCTACCTGAAGTCGGTTTCCGCCACGCTGCTCATGACCTCCCACGACAAGGACTTCATGAACCGCATCGTCACCAAGGTGGTGGAGATCGACGGGGGCGACATCGTCACCTATTCCGGCAACTACGACTTCTACGTCCGGGAGCGGGAGACCCGGGAGGCCAACCAGGAGGCCGCCTACGCCCGCCAGCAGGCGAAGCTGGCGAAGGAGCAGCGCTTCATCGAGCGCTTCTCCACCCACGCCGCCAAGGCCGCCCAGGTGCAGAGCCGCGTCAAGGCCCTGGACAAGATCGAGCGCATCGAGCTGCCCAAGCGGCGCAGGGTGGTGAAGTGGGACTTCCGCCTGCCCATGCGCAGCGGCGAGGACGTGGCCATGCTCGAAGGCGTCTGCAAGGGCTACGGCGACAAGAAGATCTACGACGGGTTCGACTTCCACGTGCGCCGCGGCGAAAGGTGGTGCGTCATGGGCCGCAACGGCGCCGGCAAGTCCACCCTCCTCAAGATGGTGGCCGGCGCCCTGGAGCCGGACGCCGGTTCCGTGCGCCTGGGAGCCAGCCTGCGCCTGGGCTACTTCGCCCAGCAGTCCCTGGACCTCCTGGACCCGGAACTGACCGTCATCGAACAGCTCATGCAGGACTTCCCCATGGAGGGCCTGGGCGTGCTGCGCAACATCCTGGGCGCCTTCCAGTTCAGCGGCGACGACGTGGACAAGCGCATCCGGAACCTGTCGGGCGGCGAGAAGTCACGCCTGGTCATGGCGCGCATGCTTTTCAATCCGCCCAACTTCCTCGTGCTGGACGAGCCCACGAACCACCTGGACCTGGCCACCAAGGAGATGCTCATCGAGGCCCTGAAGGACTTCGAGGGCACCATGCTCTTCGTTTCCCACGATCGAACCTTCCTGCGCGGCCTGGCCAACCGGGTCCTGGAACTGGGCGGCGAAGAACACGCGGGCCCCATGAAGTACCCAGGAACCTACCAGGAATACGTGGAAAGCACCGGCAGGGAAGCCCCGGGCGTGCACAACTAGAGCACTTCCACCGACAGGATCCTCGTTCCCAGTTCCAGTTTGTCCAGGATCGGCAGCGCCGTGTCCGGGTCCTCCACCTCGCCCACCCGGGTGTACCTCCCGGTCAGGTGCGGAGCGGCGTTGGTGGTGATGAAGAACTGGCTTCCCCCGGTGTCCTTGCCGCTTAGGGCCATGCCCACGCTGCCGGGGCCGTACCAGGCCAGGCTGTCCTCGCAGCGCACGGTGTAGCCGGGGCCGCCGTCCATGGTGTCCACGGGGCTGCCCATCTGCACCACGAAGTCGGGCACCACCCTGGGAACCAGGCGCCCGTTGAAGAAGCCACGGCGGGCCAGCAGCACGAGGTTGGCCACGTTGATGGGGGCGTTGACGGGGTCCAGGGCCAGGACGACGCGGGGGCCGTGGTCGAAGGTGATGCGCATGCGCACGGGCTTGGCGGCCCGCGCCAGACGCAGGGCCTCGTCGCGGATGAGATCCTCCAGGAAGGAGGGCTTGGGGGCGGCGGGCCAGGGGGTGGAGGGGTCGATTTTGGCCAGGAGGGTGTAGGCGTCGAGGCGGGCCGTCCAGCAGGGGTGCTCCAGGAACCTCGCCAGGAGCTCCCGGCGCTGGGCCCCGGCCAGCTTCCAGCGCTCGAGGGCGGGCAGCAGGGCCTGGACGGCGTCATACATGGGCGTAGACCAGAGGCGCTTGACCAGGGCCTCCAGGTTGGCGGGGGCCTGGGGGAGGTCCTCCAGGGCCGCGGCCACGGCCAGGGGATCGCCGGAGCCCAGGAGGACGGCGCCGTAGCGGTCCGCGTCCTGGGGCGCTTGCTTGCGCAGGGCCGCCAGGAAGGGCGCGGACAGCGGGCCGCCGTAGTTGAGGAAGGCGTGGCGCTTGAGCGTGCCCACGGCCTCGGGGTCCAGGGCCTTGGCCTTGGCGAGGTGCTCCAGGGCGGCGATGCGGACCTGGAGATGGCCTGAGTTGAGGGCCTTCATGGCCAGCGCCTCGGCGGCGGCGCCGGGCGCCGCGGGCAGGCCTTCCAGGAGGCGCTGGGCGGGGCCGGGGTTGGAACCGGCGGAAACCAGGGCCCCGCTCAGGAGCTGGAGATGCTCCTGGGCCCGCTTCTCCCAGGGGCCGCGGTTCCAGGCGTCCAGGTCGGCGAGGTTGGAGGGATCGGCCATGCGCGCCACGCCCTTCTCCTTCCCGGCGAGCACCAGGCGGAGGTGGGCGGCGCCGCCCCGGATGGGATCGGTCTTGCCGGCCTTGAAGAGCGCCTCCATGAAGGCCACCACGGGCGGCCCGGCCACGGCGCCGTTGAGGAGCGCCGTGGCCAGGGGACCCTCCAGGTGGAGGTGGGCCGGCCAGGTGGCGGCGTCCGCGGGGGTGAGGCTCTCCAGGGCGGTGAGGGCCCGGGGGGACTTCAGGCGGTTGAGGAAATGGAGGGCGGTGAAGCGGTCCTGGGGCGTGACGGCCTCCAGGGCCTTGGCCTCCCAGGCCTGGGCGGTGGGTTCGGCGAGCCAGGGCGGCAGCAGGGTGGGCGCGCCCGGAGCGCCAATGCGCTTGATCGTCAGGTCCAGCCGGGCCCGGTCCGCGGGGGGCAGGGCTGCCAACGCTTCTGGGGCGAGCACCGGGGGCTTCCGGTCCCACTCGGCCTTCACCGCGTCCACGGGCGTGAAGGCGGCCTGCACCGCCGGGGGCGCACCCGGGCTGGAAAGGGTGGCCACCAGGGCCAGGAAGGAACTGCGGGCGAGGGGGAGCGGCATGAATTGATCCTTGGTTCAGGCCTTATCTTACGCGAGGATGAAGGCTGGAGGCTGCCTTGAACGACGCCGTGCCCATGGGGGCCCACTGGGTGCGTTTCCCGCGCTTCTTCGGGGACGCGATGATGATCCATGCGGCCATCGCTCCCCTTCGCGCCGCCGGTCTGCCGCTGGTGGCCTGGGGGCCGGCCTGGGTCGTGGACCTCTTCGACGGTGCCCCCGGGTACCTGGCCGCGGTGCCGGATCCCGAGCGGAAGTACAGCCCCCTGAAGGCGGCGCACCTCCTGCGCGCACACCGGCCGGCCTCGCTCATCAACTTTCCCAAGAGCAGCCGCCCGGGGGTGGCGGGCCTGCTGGCCCGCGTTCCCCTTCGCCTGGGCTGCGGGGACGGGGGAACGTTCATCTTCTACACCCACAGCATCGCCTTCTTCAAGCAGGACACGCCCTTCGTCGACCGCTACCGGACGGTGGTGGCCCGGGCCTTCCCGCAGCTTGCCGAGCCCGCGTCCTTCATCCCCTTCAGGCCCCGTCCCGGGGCCCTGGCCGAGGCGGCCGCCGGCAAGGCCGCCCTGGGCCTGGACGACTACGTGGTGCTGGCCCCGGGCGCCAACTGCGCCTGCAAGCGCATGTCGGTGGATTCCTTCGCGGTGCTGGGAACCCGGCTCCTGGCGGAGGGGATCACCCCGGTGATCCTGGGGGCGGGCCCCGTGGACATGGCGCTGGCCGAGCAGATCCGGGCGCGGGTCCCCCGCGCCGTGGACCTCACGAACCGGGGCGGATTGGCCCTTTCCGCCGCGTGGATCGCGGGCGCGCGGGCCCTGGTGGGCATGGATTCGGGCCTCGCCCACATCGCCGCGGGCAGCGGGATTCCCACCCTCGCGATCTTCGGGCCCACGCGGCCCGGGTTCTCCACACCCTGGGGCCCCCGGGTGCGCACCGCGCGCAAGGAGGGCCTTCCGTGCCTGGAATGCATGGACGTCGTCTGCAAGGTCGAAGGCAATCCCTGCATGACCACGCTGGACGAGGACTACCTCTGGGGCGAGCTGCAGGCCGTTTTGCCTTGAACCGGCGCGGGTTTTGGCGCATCCTTCGATGGCAAAGCATGCTCGAGGGATGCCGATGTCGCAGCGCGAGGTTTTCCTGGCGGCCCAACGAACCATCGCAATGGTACTGGCGGGGGGCCGCGGAAAGCGGCTCAAGGATCTGACCCGCCGGCTCTCCAAACCGGCCCTGGCCTTCGGGGGGAAGTACCGCATCATCGACTTCACCATGTCGAATTGCGTGAACTCCAATATCCGCAAGATCCTGGTGGTCACCCAGTACAACTCCCACAGCCTCCTGGAGCACCTGCAGTTCGGCTGGACGTTCCTGAACGGGAAGTTCAACGAGTTCATCCACGTGCTCCCCGCGCAGCAGAGCCTGGAGAGTGACGCGTGGTACAGCGGCACCGCCGACGCCGTGTACCAGAACGTCGAAACCCTCGCCGCGCGCCGCCCCGAGAACATCCTCGTGCTGGCCGGGGACCACATCTACAAGATGGACTACCGCCGGTTCCTGGAGGACCACCTGGAGCAGGACGCGGACGTGACCATCGCCTGCCTGGAAGTGCCCCTGGCCCAGGCCCGCGGCTTCGGCGTCGCCCAGGCGGATGCCACGGGCCGAATCGTGTCCTGGGTGGAGAAGCCCCAGAATCCCACCCCCGTGCCGGACCGGCCGGGTTACGCCTTCGCGAGCATGGGGATCTACCTGTTCAAGGCGGACTTCCTGTACGGGCAGCTGGCGCGGGACGCCGCGGATCCCACCTCTTCCCACGACTTCGGCAAGGACGTCATCCCCTACCTGGTGCCCCGGGCCCGGGTCTTCGCCCACCGCTTCGAGCGAAGCAACATCCCCAACATGGACAAGCCGGCCTACTGGCGGGACGTGGGCACCGTGGACGCCTTCTGGGAGGCCAACATGGACCTCACCACGGTGGACCCCGAACTGAACCTCTACGACTACGAATGGCCGATCTTCACCCACCAGGAGCAGCTGCCGGCCGCCAAGTTCGTCCACAGCGACCCCCACCGCAACGGCGTGGCCATCAGCAGCCTGGTGTCGGCGGGGTGCATCATCTCCGGAGCCACGGTGCACCGCTCCCTGCTGTCCAGCAAGGTGCGGGTGCATTCCCACGCCTACCTGCACGAAGCGGTCGTGCTTCCCGGAGCCGACATCGGCGAGCACGCGCGACTGCACCGGGTGGTGGTGGACCGGGGCTGCCGGGTTCCCAGCGGCCTGGTGGTGGGGGATGATCCGGAGGCTGACGCCGCCCGCTTCCATCGCACCCCGGGAGGTGTAACCCTGATCTCCCAGCGGATGTTGGACCAACTGCAGGAAGGCCGATGAAGATACTCCACGCTGCTACCGAACTGTTCCCCCACGTGAAGGTGGGGGGGCTCGGGGACGTGATGGCCGCCCTGCCCGCGGCCCAGCGGGCCCTGGGGGCGGACGCCCGGGTCTTCCTGCCGGGCTTCGGCGCGCTCCTCAACGGCATCCGGGACCTGGAGCCCGCCGGCGGCTTCCCGGACCTCCTGGGGCAGGGGGAGGCCCGCCTGCTGCGGGGCCGGACCGACGACGGCGTGCCCGTGTACCTCCTGGACCACCCCGGGCTGTACGACCGCGCCGGCGGACCGTACGAGGAGTACGGGGACAGCCATCTGCGCTTCGCCGCCTTCGCCTGGGCGGCCTCCCAGGTGGGGCGCAACGGCGACTGGGCCGGCTGGCGCCCGGATGTGCTCCAGGCCCACGACTGGCAGGCCGCCCTCATCCCGGCGTACTACGCCCAGGATCCGGGACGGGTTCCCCTCACCGTGACCACCGTCCACAACCTTTCCTACCAGGGGATCTATCCCGCCCCGCTCCTGCCCGGGCTGTGGCTGGGCCCGTCCGTCTTCCACCCCGAAGGGGCGGAATTCTACGGCCGGATCAACTTCCTCAAGGCGGGCCTGGCCTTCGCCGACCGCATCACCACCGTGAGTCCCACCTACGCCCGGGAGATCCAGCAGCCCGAGGCGGGCTGCGGCCTGGACGGGCTCCTCACCCACCGCAGGCGCGACCTCGCCGGCATCCTCAACGGAGTGGACAACGCCATCTGGAACCCCGCCGCCAGCCCCCATCTGGAGCACCACTTCGACGCGCGGCACCTGTCGGGCAAGAAGCTCAACAAGAACCTGCTGCAGCGGGAGACCGGCCTGGACGAGTCGCCCGGTGATCCCCTCTTCGGGGTGGTGAGCCGCCTGGCCGAGCAGAAGGGCCTGGATCTGGTGCTGGAGAACGTGGCCTACCTGCTCCAGCTCAACGCCCAGCTGGTGGTCCTGGGCACGGGCGACCCCGTGCTGGAACAGGGTTTCGCCGCCGCGGCCAAGGCCCACCCCGGCCGCGTGGCCTGCGTGCTGGGCTACGACGAGGGCCTGGCCCACCGCATCCTGGCCGGAAGCGACGTGATGCTCGTGCCCAGCCGCCAGGAACCCTGCGGCCTCACCCAGCTGTACGCCCTGCGCTACGGCGCGCTCCCCCTGGTGCGCCACGCCGGAGGCCTGGCCGACACCGTGGTGGACACCAACTCCCATTCCCTGGTGGATTCCACCGCCACCGGCTTCGTGTTCAAGGAGCCCAGCAGCTGGATCCTGGGCGAAACCATCGGCAGGGCCTGCGGCCTGTACCGGGAGGATCCCCGCACCTGGGCCCGCATCCAGAAGCATGCCATGGCGCAGAACTTCAGCTGGAAGGCCAGCGCGAAGGAATACCTGGAGCTCTACGAGGGGATGAGGCGGAAGGCGAGGGGGGAGTAGGTTCCCGCTAGGGTTCGGCGTTCACGGGGCAGTCCCTGTGGGGAACCTTCCGGCCCTCGGAATGCATCAGGGCATGCAGTTCCCAGCGCATCCGGGAAGGCCACGGCGAGGGTCCAAATGGATGGGCCCTTGACAAGCAAATTAAACGTAATACGTTTATATGGGCAACCCAATGGAGTTTCTTTGGGACGACAACAACACGGCACATATCGAAGCGCACGGCGTTTCCTAGGGGTTGCTCGAACGGGTTTTCTGGGCCGGGGTTGATGGCATGCAGGCCTCACGGGTACGCCATCGATACGTGATCGAGGCCGAAGTGGATGGGCGGCCATACCGCCTGATTTTCGACGTCAGCGCGTCCGATACCGTCTATCCCGTCACTTGCTTCCCCCTGTAAGGAGGTGCCCCATGGAAACGCTGCTGCCCCTCGGAAAGAAGACCACCCTGGACGAAGCCATGAAAAAGGCCAAACGGGACGGCCACACCCACGACGAGGTGCAAAGGAACTATGCCCGCGAGGTGCGAGCTGTGGAGGCCGAGCTTGGGCCGCATGTCCCGCCTGTCCTCACGCCTCAAGGAAGGCCTAGGAAGGGGCACGCCGTGGAAGCGGCGGAGGTTCATACCCTCCGGGTGAAACCCTCCATTTGGTCCGATTTCGTCTCAAAGGCCAAGGCCGCGGGGCTCACGCCCAACGCGGCGGCGCAGCTCGCGCTCATGGAGTGGGCCAGACATTAGGTCGTGGTAACAAAACCTGCAAACTGGATTGGGCCTTCCCGACTTTGAAAGCCTGAAGTTTTTCCTCTGCGACCCTCCGCGAGTCCTCTGCGCCTCCGCGTTCAAGTGGTTCTCGAGGTGGATCGGCGCGTCGCGTAAGTGGACGGTCGCGCCGGCACACACCAGCAGCCAATTGGACGCGGAGGCGCGGAGGACCTCGCGGAGGGTCGCGGAGAACTGCCTTTTGGATTTCTCCCGCCCCTTCCGCCCGTCACCACCCCGGGGCTGAGAATTGGACTGTCTTCCTTCGGCAGTCCTCGAGGGGGAAGGCAAATCGAAGTAACAAATGAGAGAATAACTTATAAGTTGCCTGGATCAAATATTTGGGGTGAGCCTGGGAGGATCAACAGGGACCTGAAACCGAACTCTCCGTCATGGTTGGCCCAGCCAGACGATCCCAATTGGAATCGCCCGGAAGGTTCGGGTCGGGCTACCTGAGGTTTCCCGCGAGACCTCATGGGTTCGGGGGGGTCCTTGTGGAATCTTCCGTCAGGTTGAGGCATCGATGGGGTGCAGCCCTCGGGTCGGGGGCATCGTTGCGGAAGGTTTGGGGTGCGTGCATTGAAGGCCATTACGCGAGCTTTGTTCTGGGTCGCGGTGGTGGCAGCGGCGCCTGGCGTCCAGGCTCCGTCGGCGGCCGGGGCTCCGGAGGTCCGGGGTCCGGGCCCCATGGCCTTCTGGGATGAACAGATCCGTTTCGGCGCCAACTGCATGAACGACGAGCCTCCTTCGCTGGACTACCTGAAGGCCGCGCGGGGCGAAGGGATCCGGTGGATCCGGCTGGCCTGGGGCAAATGGAAGGGGTCGGGCCGGGACTTCCTGCTGGGGAACGTGGACCGGTACGAAGGTCTGGCGCCGGGCGACGTGGAGATCCTGAGGGCCGCCCTGGACCGGGCCCATGCGGCGGGCCTGAAGGTGGTCGTGGTGCCCCTTTCCCTTCCGGGAATGCGGTGGCGCCAGAACAACGGCGGCGCGTTCGACGGGAGGATCTGGCGGGACAAGGCCTGGTGGGAGCAGGCGGCCAGGTACTGGCGGGATCTCGCGGCATGCCTGAAGGGGCATCCGGCCCTGGTCGCATACAATCTCGTCAATGAACCGGCACCGGAGGTGGAGGCCGGCCTGGACGAGGATGCTTCGCCCGGGCGCATGAAGGCCTGGTACGGGGGCGTGCGCGGCACCGCGCGGGATCTCCCCGCGTTCTGCCAGCGGCTGGCGGCGGCCATCCGGGAGGTGGACAGGGAGATGCCGCTCATGGTGGACTCCGGCTGGTACGCCCGGCCCACGGCGTGGGCCTATTGGCCCGCGGCCATGGCGGATTCCAAGGTCCTGTACGCCTTCCACATGTATGAGCCCTTCGCCTGGTCCTGCGCGGCCAACCCGCGGCGGCCCGCTCCATTCACTTACCCGGGGCGCATTCCGTCGGCCAGCGGACGGACCCAGGTCTGGAACCGGGCCGCCGTGGCCCGTTTCCTGGAACCGGCCTACGCCTGGGCGCGGGCCAAGGGCATTCCGGCGAACCGGATGGTGGCGGCCGAGTTCGGATGCCACAGGCGCTCGCCGGGGGCGGCGGCCTATCTGGAGGACGTGCTGCAGGCCCTGGACGCCCACCAGTCCCACTGGGCCTTCTATTCGTTCCGGGAGCCCTACGACGGCTTTGATTACGAGTTGGGAACCCGGAAGCTGCCCTGGGGGTACTGGAAGGCCCAGGCGGAAGGCCGAACCTGGCCGCTGGAGCGCGGCGCCAATCCGGTGTTCCATCCCATTTCCTGCCGGCTGAAGAAGGGCGAGTGACCCGGGCCGGGTCAAGCCGCGGGCGGAGGTGGCCAGGCGAAGACCCCGAAGGTGTTCCCGTTGGACCGCTGCTGGGGTTCTCTGCCCGTGTTGGTGCTGGATCCTGGGCGAGACCATCGGCGGGGCCTGCATTCTGTCCCGGGAGGATCCCCGGACCTGGGCCCCATCCAGAAGCATGCCATGGCGCAGACCTTCAGCTGGAAAGTTAGCGTGCATGACTGCCTGGAGGTGTTTGAGGGGATGAGGCGGAAGACCAGGAGGTTAGGGTCCACCAAAGCGGAAAGGGATTCCACCTGCGACCGATGGCTTGATGTTCCCGCCACGAAGGTAGTACCCTTCACGAATCAAAACAGCCCAT
>MTLE01001037.1_pt1 | contig 62051 bp, 61 predicted proteins | sample 1982461 | NCBI WGS metagenome assembly MTLE01 (sample SAMN05712605, study PRJNA340218) | biofilm metagenome | isolation source: sample SPL anode biofilm adapted to -200 mV | place: USA | collected 2012-02-03 | reverse complement strand
TTAATTTTTCATCTTAACTTTTTGACCCAGCTTGCTTTCTTTGCCCTGGATGATCCGGCCGATGTTTTTGCGGTGCTGATAGATACTAAAGAGGCAGAGCACAAAGGCGAAAACAATTTCGGCTACCGAGCGGCCAAAGAGCAGGGTAAAAATTGGCAGCATGGTCATCCCCACCATTGAGGTCAGGGATACCATTTTCCAGATGGCCAGCACAATCAGACCGATCATAATGGCAATGACGGCGACTTCCCAGTCATAGACCAGAAATACCCCCAGCGAAGTGGCAGTACCCTTACCGCCGCGAAACTGCAGAAAGACGGGCCAGTTATGGCCGGCCACAACGGCGATGCCGCCTAAAACCAGAAACACCTCATCAACATTCAGGGCATAGCGACCGACCAGAATCACCAGAGTGCCCTTTAAGGCGTCCAGCAGAAACACCGGAATGGCGACGTTCTTCCCCATGACCCGGAGCACGTTGGTGGTGCCAGCATTGCCGCTGCCGTAGTTGCGGACATCTTCATTCTTTAAAAACTTCACCAGAATATAGGCAAAATTCAAGTTTCCAATTAAATAAGCCGCCACAACAAAAACAATTCCAATAATAATCGACATATCACTACTCCTTTAACTGATTAATTTTAGTTGTTCTGAGTTGTTCAATGAGCGTTCCCAGCTTTTCGAGCACTGTATCAAAATTTTCCCGCTGATGGGGAAAATTGCAGGCGCTACAGTTTTTTATACCCTTTTTCGTGTACGTAAAACTACCACCGCAATTTTCTGCCAGGGCATAGAGCGGACAATAACAGAACAGACAATTAAAATCGTCTAAGCAATCAACCGGATGGCAGGGAAAGTACTCACAGGCGGTATGCTGAAAAAATTTAAAATTTGAATCGTCCTTTTTCATGCTCAGACAGCGTCCATTCCGGCCTTAAGGGCTTTGACGTTTAATTCCTTAAATTGCGGTTTGACATTTTCGGCGATGATGGCTTCCCAATCAATGTCGGTGAGGCCCATCGATTTAATAATTGAACCCAGCAGAATTACATTCATGACCTTGGGGTTCCCCAATTCTTCGGCCATTTTGGTGGCAGCCATCACCCGCAGATTGACCTTGCTCTTTATTTCGTCCAGAATATTTTCCGGATAGGTGGTGGCTCCGATGATTACCGACAGCGGGAAAATTTCGGTGTCGTTGACAATCATTTTGCCGGTCGGTTTGAGGTATTCCAGAGACCGCAGCCCTTCCATCTTTTCAAAGGCCACAACAATATCGGCCGAGCCAATTTCGATTACCGGCGACTGGACATCGTCACCGTAACGTACCAGCGATGAAACCGATCCGCCCCGCTGACTCATGCCGTGGATTTCGCTCATTTTGACGTCATAACCAGCGGCCATTAAGCCGGTGGTCAAAAGCTTGGCTGCCAGAATGGTGCCCTGACCACCGACGCCAACTAGTACAATATTTTTTGTCTCCATTATCTTACCTCCACAGTAATGGCCTGTTTGGGACAGATCTGGGCACAAACTCCACAGCCAACACAGGTTTCTTTAAGAATGCCGGACTTTTTATTAGTCAAGTCAAAAGCCAGCGCCGGACAACCGGACTTCAGGCATTTTTTACAGCCGATACAGGTATCAAGGTCAACAGTGGCCACCATTTTAAAAGCAGTGGGGAATTCGGTCTGATCCTGGGCCGAGAATTTTTTAAGCACACAGGGCCAACGGGTAATAATGACCGCCGGGCCATCAACATTGAGTCCCCATTCAATCGCTTCTTGCACAATTTTTAAATTATTGGGATCGACCGAAATCAGGTTTTTAACGCCGCAGGCTTTGACCATCGCTTCGATGTCAATGATTGGGGCGTCATCGCCTTTTAAGTCATAGCCGGTGCCGGGATTCTGCTGATGGCCGGTCATCCCGGTAATGCGGTTGTCGAGAATAATCGTTAAAGTATTGCTTTTGTTATAGGTCACATCCATCAGACTGGTGATGCCGGAGTGGAAAAAGGTCGAGTCGCCAAGAATTGAAACCACTTTTTTGGAGTGATCGCCCTTGATGTCAAAGGCTTTCTGGACGCCATGACCACCACTGATACTGGCCCCCATGCAGATCATCGCATCGGTGGCATTATAGGGTGGCATTAATCCCAACGAATAACAGCCGATGTCACTAAAGATCATCAGATCCTTGCGGCGACCCAGCTCGTAGAACACCCCACGGTGGGGACATCCGGCGCAGAGGGCTGGTGGTCGGGGCAGCACCATCTCAGGGTTGGGATTAATCACCTGGGGTTCTTCGCCCAATAGTGCCTGACGGATTCGGTCTGGGGTCAGCTCACCCATGGTTGGCAGTTTTTCCTTGCCGACACAATTAATTCCGGCGGCTTTAATTTCTGTTTCCATAATCGGATCATTTTCTTCGAAAATATAGACGGTTTTCTTGCCTTTGGCAAAGTCGGCAATTTTTTTCATCGGCAGCGGATAGCTAAAGCCGATCTTTAAATAGGAAACGGTTTTGCCAAAGACTTCCTTGGCATAGCGGTAGGCAACACCTGAGCCGATAATGCCAATCTCTGCCCCATTATCTTCAATGTAATTAAAGGGCGTGGTGTTGGAATACTCTTCCAGCCGGGCAAAATTATCGGCCAGTTTAACCTGCATGCCCCGGGCAAAAGCCGGTAGCGGACAGTATTTGCGGATATCTTTTTCGTAGGGTTTATCGGCTACTTCAAGACGGTCGCTGCAGGAAACAATTGATTTGGAGTGACAGACCCGGGTAGTCATCCGGAACAGCACCGGCATGTCATAGTCTTCGCTGATGGCGTAGGCTTCCTTAATCATATCCTTGGCTTCCTGGCTATCAGAGGGTTCAAACATGCAGACCTTGGCATGACGGGCATAGTTGCGGTTGTCCTGTTCGTTCTGGGACGAATGCATCCCCGGTTCATCAGCGGTAACAAGCACAGCTCCGGCGTTAACTCCCAGATATGCCAGGGTAAAGAGCGGATCGGTAGCGACATTGACGCCGACGTGTTTCATGGCACAGAGGCTGCGGACGCCGCCGATGGCCGCACCGGCAGCGGCTTCCAGGGCCACCTTTTCATTGGGCGCCCACTCCGAGACAATCTCCGGATAGGTGGCGACGTTTTCTAGAATTTCAGTACTGGGTGTTCCTGGATAGGCAGTGGCAAACTTGACCCCCGCCTCCCAGGCCCCTCGGGCGATGGCTTCATTTCCTGTCAGTAATAGCTTCATTTAATGCTCCTCTCGTAATTGGTGACAATTATCCATTCGCTGGGTTAATAAAGCCCCGAGAATGATGGAATTTAATTTGTTTTCAAAAGAATCGGATCGGGAGGTCAAAATAATCGGGACACAGGCCCCCATCACAATTCCCCCCAATTGTGCCTGACCCAGATGGGTCATGACCTTCATGACGGCGTTACCGGTTTCAATGTTGGGCATGGCAATGACGTCAACATCACCAGCAACCGGTGATTCATAGCCCTTAATCCGGGCCGCTGTTTTAGAGATCAGCAGATCCATGGCAATCGGGCCCTCCACCAGCACATCCTGGCCGAAATAATTGGCCTCGCCCAGTTGCTTCAGGGCTGCCCCGTCCACCGTCGCTGGCATTTTGGGATTGACCTTTTCCTTAGCTGCCAGGCAGCCGACTTTAATCGGGTTGAGCCCCAGTAAGCGCGAAAAATCCACGGCATTACTGATAATGCCTTTTTTCTTTTCCAGATCCGGATCGATGATCATCCCGCCATCGGACAGGATTAAAAATTTGTGATAGCTGTCCATCCGAACCATCATAATGCTGCTAAGCAGGCGGCCAATCAACAGGCCGTCGGTCTTATGGATGACGGCTTTTAAAAAGATAGAGGTATCGACCAGACCCTTCATAATAAAATCAGCCTGGCCCTGACGAACCAGAGCCACGGCCTGTTCACAGGCCGTGGCCAGATCGTCACAATCAATAATTGTCATCCTGCTTAGATCAATTTTTTCGGCACTGCTGATGGCCTCAATCCGGCTGCGACTGCCAACCAGAATGATGTGCTCCAGATACAATCCGTTGGCGGCTGACAGAGCCCGCAGCAGCTCACTTTCAGCCGCCGCTGCCACCACCAGGGTACCTTTGGGGCCACCCTGAACCGCCTGACCAATCTCTTCAAAAGTATTGTACATCTTAACCTCATTTAATTCATCTGTAATATTATACACTAATTCAAACCCATAATAAAGACACAATTTTGTTACAATTACCCCGCTGCCAAAACAAAGAACTTGCATGTAAAAACCAGGCAGGTTCCGGGTTGCGACAGGGTCACATAAAAAAAGTCTTCCTGATCTATTCTAGCACAGAAGCGATCAGAAAGACGATTAAATTTCGGGGATATTTTTGCCTTATGCGCCCCATGTTAAAGGAAATTATTGGCGATTATCCAGTGGTTCGTAATCCCGACGTTCGCTGACGTGCATGTAGGCCGGACGGATAATCTTTCCGGCATTGATCAGTTCTTCCAGGCGGTGAGCACTCCAACCGGCAATTCGGGCAATCGCAAAAATCGGCGTAAACAGTTCCAGCGGCAAGCCCAGCATGCTGTAAACAAAGCCGCTGTAGAAATCGACATTGGCACTGACACCCTTGTAGATTTTCCGTTCTTCACCGATGACTTCCGGCGCCAGTCGTTCCACCATCGAATACAGTTCAAACTCATCGTGGAGGCCCTTTTCTTCAGACAGGCTTTTAACAAACCCTTTAAAGACATTGGCCCGGGGATCCGATACCGAATAGATGGCGTGACCCATCCCGTAGATCAGTCCGGCATTGTCAAAGGCCCGTTTGTTGAGCAGATCCACCAGATACTGGCGCACCTGTTTTTCATCAGTCCAATCATCCAGAGTTTTTTTCATGTCTTCAAACATTTCCACCACTTTGATATTGGCACCACCATGTTTGGGGCCTTTTAACGAACCCAGTGATGCCGCAATAACCGAGTAGGTGTCGGTGCCCGAAGACGACACCACATGGGTGGTAAAGGTCGAGTTGTTACCGCCACCGTGTTCGGCATGAAGCACCAGGGCGATATCCAGAATCCGGGCTTCAAGCTCGGTATACTGACTGTCCGGCCGTAAAATGTAGAGAATATTTTCGGCCGTTGACAGATGGGGCTGTGGTTGGTGAATAAACAGACTCTGGTCATCATGATAATGTTTATAGGTCTGGTAACCATAGACTGCCAACAGCGGAAACAGAGCAATTAACTCCAGTGATTGCCGCAGCACATTGGGGATTGTTACATCGCTGGCTTTGTCGTCATAAGAAAACAGGGTCAGGACACTGCGGGCCAGGGTGTTCATCATATCGGAGCTGGGGGCCTTCATAATAATGTCCCGCACAAAGCTGGTAGGCAGGCTGCGATAATTACCCAACACGGTGGTAAAACGCTCCAGCTCGTCCGAATTGGGTTGACTGCCAAACAGCAGCAGATAAACCACTTCTTCAAAACCGAACCGTTTTTCTTTGACAAAGCCGTCAACCATGGCTTCAACGTCGACACCCCGATAGAAAAGTTTTCCTTCGGTTCCGATTTTTTTGCCGTCTTCAAAGATATAAGCCTGGATTTCCGAGATTTCGGTCAGTCCGGTTAAGACCCCGTTACCGTCTAAATCCCGGAGGCCCCGGTTGACCTTGAATTTTTTATATAATTCCGGCTCAATGGTGCTGTTTTTTACGCATAATTCACTATACTCTATAATTTCAGGGGTAATTTCCGAAAACACACGATTCATCATCAATCTCCTCTATCTTTCTTATTTTTTTGCCATTACGAAATTGCGGCGGCCTGACAGGCCGTTTCTGCCTTTCGCAATCGCCCGACTTAATGTTAGCTTATTATACCTTAAAAGCCCAGTGAGATAAAGTTAATTTATTATTTTTTTATGCTTTTTTGAAAGACATTCTTATACAATATCTTTTTAGTCTTTTATTTTCCGTAAATGATGGGAAAATTATTATAAATTTGAAAGTTTATATTTTATTCTTTCATTATTAAATAATTTCGGAGTTTCAATTCGAATCGTTTCTCACCCAAAAGCCGCCGCAATTTTTGAGATAAAAAAAACTCCGATTCATCGAATCGAAGTTTATCGTTTATTTTTGGCAGGGGCAGAAGGATTTGAACCCTCGGCACGTGGTTTTGGAGACCACTGCTCTACCAACTGAGCTATACCCCTACAACAGCAACTACTATATTATAAGTGCTGCTGATGTGTTTGTCAATATCTTTATAAACTTTTTATTCTATACTTTTAAATCAATCTTGCTGAGTGTGAGCAGATCCTGATTGGCCTCAAGCACCGGAGCCACTTCCTCGCTGATAAAATCATCGACCTGCTGGGGCGCCCGACCAACATAGAGGCTGGGGTCCATTAAGGCATCGACATCCTCGGCTTTTAAGTTGAAGGCGGGATCTTTAAGGATTCGTTCAATCAGGTCATTGGGTTTCCCTTCCACCTTCACAGTATGGCCAGCTTCCATCGATAACACCCGGATTTTTTCGTGGAGATCCTGACGGTCACCGCCACGCTTGACCCCTTCCATAATAATGTTCTCGGTGACCATAAAGGGCAGCTCAGCATCGATGTGCTGGCGCACCACCTTGGGATAAACCACCAGGTTTTCCGAAACATTCATGGCAATCATCAGAATGGCATCGGTGGCCAGAAATCCTTCGGGAATTGAGATCCGTTTGTTGGCCGAATCATCCAGGGTTCGCTCAAACCATTGGGCCGAGGCCGTCAGAGCCGGGTTTAATGCATTGACGATGATATAACGGGCCAGTGAACAAATCCGTTCGGACCGCATCGGGTTGCGTTTATAGGCCATCGCCGACGAGCCAATCTGGCTTTTTTCAAAGGGTTCCTCCACCTCTTTGAGATTCTGCAAAAGACGGATGTCGGTGGCAAATTTGGTCAGGGTCTGGGCGATGCCGCTTAAGACACCAAGCACCTGGGCATCAAATTTACGGGAATAGGTCTGCCCGCTGACCGCAAAGGATTTTTTAAAGCCCATTTTTTGGGCTACCAGTGTATCCAGTTTTTTAACCTTGTCGTGGTCATTGTCAAACAGTTCCATAAAACTGGCCTGGGTACCGGTGGTACCTTTAACCCCCAACAGCTTGACATTGCTAAGCAGATGATCAAGATCCGCCAGATCCATCAGCAGATCCTGAATCCAAAGACAAGCCCTTTTACCAATGGTGGTCAGTTGGGCTGGCTGAAAATGGGTAAAGCCCAGAGTCGGTAAATCTTTATACTGGGCGGCAAAGCGTGACAGGTGGTTGATCAGATTAAGGACCTGTTTACGGACATGGACCAGACCCTGGCTGTAAACAATGACATCGGTATTGTCGCCGACATAGGCACTGGTAGCCCCCAAATGGATAATCCCTTTGGCCGTCGGACATTGGGCCCCATAGGTATGGACATGGGCCATGACATCGTGGCGCAGCTCTTTTTCTTTCTGGGCCGCCAGTTCATAATCGATATTGGTGATGTTGGCTTTCAGCTCGGCAATCTGGGTATCGCTGATGTTAAGTCCCAGCTCCTGCTCGGCTTCGGCCAGGGCCACCCACAGCTTCCGCCAGCTTTGAAATTTATTGTCCGCCGAGAAAATATGGAGCATCTCCTTTGAGGAATACCGCTCAATCAGGGGGTTTTCATAGTATGCTTTCATAATTTATTCCTTTCATATTTAAAACCGTGAGCTTTGTGTCCAGTTTCGCACGAAACAATTTTTACACTGTACGGCGGACAGTTCTCCGAACTGTTCGCCTACACGTTACAAAATTGTTTGTGGAAACTGCACCCAAAGCACTCATTGTTCGAAACTTTTAATTTTCCATTTAAAACCGTCTCTTACTGGTCGGCTTCGTAGGTTTGATATAATCGAGTGATGTGAGTCACTTTGTTTTCAATTTCATCGATGGTCAGAATAATTCCGTTTATCTGTACTGCTCCGGTAGCTGTAACAAAGCGGCTGGGCCGTTTGGTTAGCATGGTGTCAAGAATGATCTGGGAATCCACCCCAATCACGCCATCAAGTGGTCCGGTCATCCCGATGTCGGTAATATAGGCCGTACCGCCGGCTAAAATCCGTTCGTCGGCTGTCTGGACATGGGTGTGGGTGCCATAAACGGCAGTGGCGTAACCATCCATAAAATACCCGAAGGCAATTTTTTCCGAGGTGGCTTCGGCATGAAAATCAATCAACACCAGATCGGCGGCGGTTTTTAAGGACTCCCGGAGTGGTGCCATCATATTAAAAGGACAGTTTAAGTTGGGCATAAAAATCTGGCCGGACAGATTCACCACCGCAATTCTTTTGGTGCGGCCATCTTTTAGGGTGCAGTTAAAAAAATCATAACCCTTACCGGGACAAGGCTCCGGATAGTTCAGGGGCCGGATAATCTGCGGAAAGTCGGCAATGGTTTCAAGCAGCTCTTTTTGCTGCCAGACATGGTTGCCCATGGTGATAACATCAATCGGCAAATTTAGCAATTCTTTGGCATTTTTAGTCGAGAGACCATTACCCCCGGAGGCATTTTCGCCATTGACAACCGTAAAATCAATGTCCTGTTCGGCAATGATTGTGGCCAGTTGATCTTTTAAAATTTTTCGTCCGGGGCGGCCATAGACATCCCCCAGTATTAGTATCTTCATCATTTATCCTTCTGCATTAAAAACTGACTAAAAAAAGGGGAGAATCTCTCCCCTTTTAGACTATTTAGCGTAGTCGCTAGCTCTCGTTTCACGAATCAGATTAACCTTAATGTTACCAGGATATTCCATTTCAGCTTCAATCTTCTTGGCAATATCTCGGGATAGTAAAATCATTTCATCATCGTTAACTTCATTTGGTTTAACCATAATTCTGACTTCACGTCCAGCCTGAATGGCGTATGATTTCTCAACCCCATCAAAGGACATGGCAATGGTTTCCAGTTCCTGTAGCCGTTGGATATAAGAAACCAGGGTTTCTCGTCTGGCACCAGGTCGTGCTGCTGAAATGGCATCCGCTGACTGAACCAGAACGGCTTCCATCGTCCGGGCTTCAACATCACCATGATGAGCTTCGACAGCATGAATAACGTTTTTATTTTCTTTGTATTTTTTTAATACATTGACTCCAATTTCAACATGGGGCCCTTCGACCTCATGATCAATCGCTTTTCCAATATCATGTAATAATCCTGCTCGCTTGGCGATCTTAATGTTTCCATCCAATTCGGCGGCCATAATGCCCGCCAGATGAGATACTTCAATGGAATGCTTTAATACATTTTGACCATAGCTGGTACGGTATTTAAGCCGTCCCAAAAGCCGGACAATTTCCGGGTGCAGGCCATGAATGCCGGTATCAAAACAAGCTTGTTCGCCGACTTCTTTGATATGGTTGTCGACTTCCTTTTGCGATTTTTTGACCATCTCCTCAATCCGGGCAGGATGGATTCGACCATCAATAATCAGTTTTTCCAGTGACAATCTGGCCACTTCCCGACGAATCGGATCAAAACCAGAAAGAATAACGGCTTCCGGGGTGTCATCAATAATCAGATCAATCCCGGTGAGGGTTTCCAGGGTGCGGATATTCCGACCCTCCCGACCGATGATTCGGCCCTTCATCTCGTCATTTGGCAGGTTGACCACCGTAATGGTTTGTTCTGCCACATGGTCGGCGGCGCATCGTTGAATCGATTGGGCAATCAGTTCTTTGGCTTTTTTATCAGCAGTGGCTTTTGATTCAGCTTCAATCTGACGAATCATAATCGCCGCTTCCTGACGGGTATCTTTACTGATGTCTTCCAGCAAAATTTCTTTTGCTTCTTCATAAGTAAGCCCGGAAATCCGCTCAAGTTCCTTGACCTGCTCGTCATACATGCTTTCAACTTTTTCTTGCTTCTTTTCGAGTTCTTTGTTTTTTCGGGCCAGAGATTCTTCACTGCGTTCTAAATTAGTCAGCTTCTTCTCAAGGTTCTCTTCTTTTTGAATCAAGCGATTTTCAAGTTTCTGAAGCTCGGCTCGTCGTTCACGATTATCTTTTTCAAGGGATTCTTTTAATTTCAAAGATTCTTCCTTGGCATCAAATAGAATTTCCTTTTTTAAAGTTTCTCCTTCTTTGACGGCATCATTCACAATCGTTGTGGCGGTTAATTCAGCATTCTTTATCTTGCCTTCGGCAATATTTTTGCGTACCAAATAACCAATTCCAAACGCAGCGATGATACCAATGAATAAAATTATTGTTAGTATGTCTATAATTTTCACCTCCTTATAAACGATTTGCTATGTTTTAATCTACTCATCATGATCTATATTTTATACTCTTTTGAAAATAGTGTCAAGAAACAAAGAACCCCACCAGGGGTTATTTTTAAGAAATCAAAAAAAGAACCGCTAAACGGCTCTTTTTTTATGGTTTTATTGATGGTTTGCTTATTCAATCTCTTCATCTTCGAGCAGGTCTGCTTCAACTGCTTCGGGTTCAGCCGTCATTTTGCTGGCCGCATTTTTGGCCCGGATTTCGGCTTCGATGGCATCGGCCACATCGGGGTTGGCCATCAAAAACTCCTTGGAGTTATCCCGACCCTGTCCCAGTCGTTGCTCATTATAGGAGAACCAGGAACCGGACTTGTCAACAATTCCAAAATCGACGCCAACATCGAGAAGATCCCCTTCTTTGGAAATACCCTTACCGTACATAATATCAAACTCAGCCTGTTTAAAGGGCGGGGCAATTTTGTTTTTGACAATTTTCGCCCGGGTTCGGTTACCAATAATTTCGGTGCCTTTTTTCAGGGATTCAATCCGGCGGACGTCAATTCGTACCGAGGCATAAAATTTAAGGGCCTTCCCGCCGGTGGTGGTTTCGGGATTACCAAACATCACTCCGATTTTATCCCGCAGCTGATTGATAAAGATGGTGGTGGTGTTCGATTTTTTAATGACCCCGGTCAGCTTTCTAAGGGCCTGGGACATCAGACGAGCCTGGAGACCCATGTGGGAATCGCCCATTTCACCATCGATTTCGGCTCGGGGCACCAGGGCTGCTACTGAGTCGATGACAATGACGTCAATGGCATTACTACGCACCAGGGCTTCAACAATTTCCATGGCCTGTTCGCCGGTATCTGGTTGGGCTACCAGCAGATTATCAATATCGACACCCAGAGCCTTGGCATAAGTCGGATCCAGGGCATGCTCGGCATCGACGAAGGCCGCATTACCGCCATTTTTTTGCGCTTCAGCAATGATGTGCAGGGCAATCGTAGTCTTCCCGGAGGATTCCGGACCGTAGATTTCCACCACCCGGCCCCGGGGTACGCCGCCCACACCCAGCGCCATATCCAGGCCGATGGAGGAGGTCGAAATGACTTCGACATTCAGTTTAGCAGCTTCGTCACCGAGGCGCATGACCGAACCTTTACCAAAACTCTTTTCGATGTTTCGTAGAGCTGCATCCAGAGCCTTTTGTTTATCGGTTAATTCTTCACTATTTATTTTTGATTTTTCAGCCATTTGTAACCATCCTATCTTTATTGAAACATTCGTTTCGGAACGTTCGTTCTGATTTAATTATAACGATTCAATTACGCTTTGTCAACTATGGTTTTGCGGATCAGATGGAAGACCTTATTGGCGGTTTTCTGCTGCACGACTTTGCGGTCGCCATTAAAATGATAGCGATAGACTTCGGTCTGGTCATCAAAACAGATACCAATATAGACCAGTCCCACTGGTTTTTCGTCACTGCCGCCGTCCGGACCGGCAATCCCGGTGACCGACACATTAAGCCGGGCTCCGGAAAGGGCTGACAGGTTCTTACACATTTCGCTGGCGGTTTCGGCACTAACGGCCCCATAGGTATCCAGGGTGGCTTTTGAAACATCCAAGAGCTTCATTTTAGCTTCATTAGAGTAGGTTACTAAACCAAAGCCAAAAATTTTGGAAATCCCCGGCTGTTCAGTCAACTGGGCGGCAATCAGGCCGCCAGTGCAGGACTCGGCGGTGGCCAGCGTGATGGAGTTGGTCATTAATAATTCGGCTACCGTTTCCTGGAGCGATGCTTTGGAAAAGGTGAAAATATGGTCTTCAAACCGGGACAGCATAATCCCTTCGTAGTGATCCAAAAGCGCATTGATTTCATTTTCATCATGGCCATTGGCAGTAATCCGCACCAGTACCTCACCCATCTTGGCATAGGTGGCAATGGTCGGATTGACCTGGGTATCAATCAGATCCAGCAGCCGGTCTTCAGCGGCCGATTCGCCAATATCCGAGAGATTGTAGTACCGTGAAATCACCAGTTGATTATGATCCTGCTGTAATACCGGCAACACTGCTTCTTCAAACATGCGGGTCATTTCCCGGGGTGGCCCCGGCAGCATGATAATAATCCGCCCCTGCTCTCTCAGTAAAATCCCCGGGGCTGTGCCACAGGGATTAAATAAAATCTCGGCACCTTCGGGAATAAAGGTCTGCTTGAGGTTGTTGGGGGTCATGGTAAACTCCCGGTTGGCAAAATACGCCATTAAGTCGTCTTTGGTTTTTTGATCCTGAACCAGCTTTTTGCCAAAAATTTCAGCAATCACTTCCTTGGTCAGATCATCCTGGGTGGGCCCCAGTCCGCCGGTGGTAATAATCAGATCGCTGCGCTCAAAGGCGATTCGCACCGCTTCTTCCAAACGCTGCGGATTATCCCCCACGGTGGTATGAAAACACACCCGGATCCCCAACTGGGACAACTCCCGGGATAAAAACTGAACATTGGTGTTCAGGGTATCCCCTACTAGTAGCTCCGTGCCTACCGAAATTAATTCACATTTCATTGGTCATTTCCTCTCAAAGTTTGATGATTAATACATATTGGCGTAACAAATTACATCGAACGAAACACTTTTTTATTAAGAATCAGATAGTCAATTCCTGAATACAGGGTCAGCAAGGTGGCAACGTACATCATAATGTCGGCCATCGGGATGTTGATCAGCGAAAACGGCCAGTTGTTAAAAAGCATCAGAATAATAGCAATCATCTGCGAAATGGTTTTGGCCTTGCCCCATTTGCTGGCAGCAATGATGATGCCGTCGGCTGCCGCCAGTGACCGCAGACCGGTGATGGCAAATTCCCGAGCAATGATGATAATTACCATCCAGGCTGGCACCGAGCCCAGCTGGACAAAGCAGATCAGGGCCGAGCAGACCAGTAACTTGTCGGCCAGCGGGTCCATAAACTTACCAAAATCGGTGACCAGGTTGCGGCTCCGGGCCAGGTAACCATCGAGACTGTCGGTTAAAGAAGCGATAATGAACAGGGCCGCCGCAATTGGCTGGTGGTAGGGAAAATCAATTAGTAATGCAGCAATGAAGAAAGGAATCATAACCATTCTGACAACGGTAATCTTATTTGGTAAATTCATTTTCAATATCTCCTATCAAATCATATTCAAGGGCTTGAACTATCTTAACGGAATAAAAATCTCCGATTGTTAAGGGATCACTGCTATCGACAAATACGGTGCCATCAATTTCCGGGGCATCGCCATAAAACCGGCCATAATAGGCCCCATCCTCGACGCCTTCAATCAGCACCGTCAGGGTTTTGCCGATAAAACGTTGTTTCTGGTGATAAGAAAGCGCCTGCTGGGTGATCATAATTTCGTCATAACGCTGTTCTTTTTGGGCCTCGGAAAGCTGATCTTCAAATTCTGCCGCCGGGGTATTTTCTTCCTGTGAATACTTAAATACCCCTAAATGATCAAAAGGCAACACTTTTATTTTATTTATCAGATCCGTGTGGGCCTCAACCGTTTCACCGGGAAAACCGGTGATTAACGAGGTTCGCAACACCGCATCGGGCAGGGTTTGGCGAATCTTTTTTACCAGCTTTTCGATCTGTTCAAAATTCATTTTGCGGCCCATCCGTTTTAAGACCCCATCATTGAGATGCTGCAGCGGAATATCAAAATACTGACAAATGGCCGGGTAGCGTTTGACCACCGCCAGCAGCTTATCAGAAATGCCCTCGGGGTAAAGATACATCATCCGGATCCAGGTAAAATCGAAATTGCTGGCAATTTCTTCAAGCAGCGTCGGCAAGTCCAGACCTTCATCCAGATCCTGCCCATAGGGGGCAATGTCCTGACCAATCAGGATGATCTCCTTAATCCCCTGGTCCCTCAGGTACTGAAGTTCAGAAAAAATTTCCTGGCTGGGGCGACTGCGGTATTTGCCGCGGATCTTGGGGATGACACAATAGGTGCAGCCGTGGTCGCAGCCTTCGCTGATGCGGATAAAGGTGGATACCGTCCCGGCTTTAAGATAGCGCCTGGTTTGGCTGATGGCTTTGTCGATATCGCCAAAATACTGGGGCATAAGGGGGCTGGCCGGATCAGTCGCCGGTTTTTCCAGGGACGTGATCAAATCAACAATGTTGTCAAAATGGCCGACCCCTAAAAAGCCGTCGATTTCCGGGATTTCCTCGGCCAGTTCAGTATGATAGCGCTCGGCCATGCAACCGGCGACAATCAGCAGCTGACAGAAGCCGGAATTTTTATAGCCAACATAATCAAGAATATATTCAATTGATTGTTCCTTGGCCGACTGGATAAAGCAACAGGTATTGACAATAATAATCGCAGCTTCCTGGGGCTCATCGACTATTTCGTAGTTTTTCTCGGCAATCAAACCCAGCATCATTTCTGAATCGATGGTGTTTTTATCACAGCCCAGGGTGGTCATGTGGATAGTCTTCATTTTATGCTAATCTCTCCTATTATATTCATCTTCAGTAATCAGGATTTGCCGGGGCTTACTGCCGTTGGGGCCGGAAATGATGCCCCGTTCTTCAAGGTCATCGATAATCCGGCCAGCCCGGGCGTAACCCACCTGCAGTTTTCGCTGCAGCATCGAGGTTGACAGCTGGTTGTATTCAAAGGCAATATTCAGGGCATCTTCCAGCAGCACATCCCCTTCCCGACTCTGTGGCTTTTCCTCCGGCTCCTGGGAAATGGCTTCTTCAATGGCCGCATCATATTGATGACCCTTTTGGGGTTTGACGGCGTCAATCACGGCATTAATCTCGGCATCCGAGACATAGGTGCACTGAACCCGGGTCGGCTTGGATTGCCCCACCGGGTAATAGAGCATATCTCCCTTACCAAGCAGTTTTTCGGCCCCACCGGTATCGAGAATCGTCCGGGAATCGGTGTTGGAGGCCACAGCAAAGGCAATTCGTGAGGGAATATTGGCCTTGATCAAACCAGTAATAACATCAACCGACGGTCTTTGGGTGGCAATGATCAGGTGAATCCCACAGGCCCGGGCCAATTGGGCGATCCGGCAGATGGCATTTTCGCATTCTTTGGGTGAGGTGATCATCAAATCGGCCAGCTCATCGATGACAATCACAATCCGGGGCAGTTTCTTCTGCCCGGATTTGAGCATTTGTTCGTTGTAACCCTCGATATCCCGAACCCCGGCATCTTTAAAGAGCATATAGCGGTCGGTCATTTCTTTTAAGCCCCAGTTTAGCGCATAGGCAGCCTTTTTCGGATCGGTCACCACCGGAATCAGCAGATGCGGAATGGCGTTATACTGATTGAGTTCCACCATCTTGGGGTCAATCATAATAAACCGCAATTCTTCCGGCGATGACTTAAAGATCAGACTGACAATAATACTGTTGATACAGACACTTTTTCCCGATCCGGTGGACCCGGCAATCAGCACATGGGGCATCTTGCCGATATCACCAATCACATTTTCACCGGACAGGGTTTTCCCCAGGGCAAAGGTCAGTGGACTTTTGCTGTTTTTAAAGGGCGGGGTGTCAATAATTTCCCTTAGACCGACGATTTCTGATACATCATTGGGAACCTCAATGCCGACTGCCGCCTTGCCGGGAATCGGGGCCTCAATCCGGATATCCGAAGTGGCCAGACTCAGAGCCAGATCAGAGGAGAGATTGACAAATTTATTAACCTTAACCCCCGGATCAAGCTGTAGTTCAAAGCGGGTTATACTGGGGCCGACATTGACCTCGACGATTTTGGCTTTGACACCAAAATTTTTCAGGGTTTCTTCGATGATCCGGGCTTTCTTGATGACATCATCTTTTTTTGATTTTTTTTTAGTGGCCGGTGGATTTAACAGCTCCAGCGCCGGAAAAGTGTATTCCTCAACCTCATCTTTAAAACTGACAGCGGACAAGTCTAATACCTTTGTTTCATCATCCGCTTTTATTTCTTTGTGAAAATCTTTGGCTTTTCTGGCTGTTCCTAAATCATCAAAATTGGGCGGCTTGAGGAAATTTTCGTGGATTTTCATCGGGGTTTCCGGTTCGTCGGCATCTTCTTCAATAAAGCCAAAGGGATCCTTTCGGGTTTTCTTTTTGGCTGCCGGAATCACCCCGGTGACCGGTTCAAATAAGGGTTTTTCTGTGGGTGGAACGGGTTGACTCGACTCATTGATTTGATAGGGTTCAAACAACGGCGCATTGTCGTCAAAATCCCCCACCATCGGAATCAGCGTAGTTTCCGATGTTCGTTCCTTGGTCGCCTTGACCTCTTTTCTGATCTGCTGTTTTTCCTTAAGCATCGCCAGTCGACCTTTCAGCCGGTCTTTAACGGGCGGGGCATTGTCGCTTTTTTCCTTAATCTGGCTTAAATATTTTTTTAGCCGGTTACGGAAAATAAAAACTAAAATAATGGCCGAGCTGATAACAATCAGCAGCAAGGTGCCTTTGACCGCAAACAGCTTGATAAACAGGACTGCCAGCAGAATCCCGATAATCCCACCGTATTGGCCATACTGGGCCAAACTGAACAGCTCCAGAAGACTGTAGTCCATCAGATTGGGGGCATAAATTGTAAAACCGATCATCATGTTAACAAATAATAAGAAGGTCAGCACAAAGGTGGTGGCCCAATCGGTTATTTTATTCAGACACAATACCACCCCCAGAGCGCAGAGATAGAGCGAAATAAAAATCGTCAGGGCGCCAAAGCAATAGGAAAAGGCCTGGCTGACAAAGTTGCCCACCATCCCGGCATTAAAGTCGATGTAGGCATAAATCGAGAAAACCCCCAGAATGATTAAGAAGATTCCGATGGCCATGTTACTGATGGAAAACCGTTTGGCTGTTTTCGGGGCCGGCTTCTTTTTGGTTTTACCCTTATTTGATTTGTTATTCGATTTGGTTTGATTTGGTTTTTTAGTTGTTGCCATGTTGCTCCTCTGTTTTAAAAAAAGAAATGATAAAAGGTGCAGGGATACCTGCACCTTGAGATTGTGTTATGGAAGTATGATTGGAAAGCGGTGCAGCAATCAATGAAGGGTTCATGACCTCAGCGTACTTTTTAACAATACCTTTATTTTCCTGAATGACCAAAGCCACCATCGCCCCGCTTACTGGCGGCCAATTCGTCGACGCTTAAAACTTCCACAAAATCGGCTTTGACATATTCCGAGAAGACCATCTGGGCAATCCGCTCACCGGGTTCCAGCTGGTAGGGCTTATCCAGTAAGTTTATCAGAATTATCTTAATTTCTCCCCGATAATCAGCATCAATGGTGCCGACGCCGTTGACCAGAGATAAGCCATGTTTAAGTGCCAAGCCACTGCGGGCCCGAATCTGAGCTTCCACCCCAATCGGCATTTCCAGAAAAATGCCGGTGGGAATCTGATAGACCTTGTGAGGCATGATGATCATTTTGCCATCCAGATTGGCTCGCAAATCGACTCCGGCAGCGCCTGGAGTCTGATATTCCGGCAGTGGAAAGGGTGACTGATTCAGTATTTTAATTGAATATCTATTAATCATCTTATTCCTTTGGCAAAACGGCCTTCCGGGACAGATTAATGCGGCCCTGTCCATCAATTTCCATGACCTTAACGGTGACTTCATCGCCAATTTTAACCACGTCTTCAACGGCATTGACCCGCTCATGAGCCAGTTTGGAAATATGGACCAAACCGTCTTTGCCGCCGGGCAGGGATACAAAGGCACCAAAATTCATAATCCGGACGACCTTACCGGTTAAGACCTCGCCCACTTCCACTTCACGGACGATGTTTTCGATAATTTCTTTGGCCCGATTACCGGATTCGGTATCCACAGAAGCAATGAAGATCCGGCCATCATCTTCAATATCAATTTTAACGCCGGTATCATCGATGATCTTATTAATAACCTTACCGCCAGAACCGATAACGTCACGGATCTTGTCGGGTTTAATCTGGAAGATAATAATTCGTGGCGCATAGGGTGATAAGTCTTTGCGGGACTCGGCAATTTCGTCATTCATAATGCCCAGGATATGCAGTCGGCCGATCCGGGCCTGTTCCAGGGCTTCGGTTAAAATCTGCTTGTTGATGCCATCGATTTTAATGTCCATCTGAATTGCGGTAATCCCCGCAGCAGTTCCAGCTACCTTGAAGTCCATATCGCCGAGGAAGTCTTCCATCCCCTGAATGTCCGATAGAATCGCCAGTTTATCGTCTTCCTTGATCAGACCCATGGCAATCCCGGCAACCGGTGCTTTTAAGGGTACCCCAGCTGACATTAATGACAGCGAGCTCCCGCAAACACTGGCCTGGGAGGTGGAACCGTTGGAACTCAACACTTCCGAGACCACTCGGATGGCGTAGGGGAATTCATCTTCGGATGGCAGCACTGGAATCAGCGCCCGTTCGGCCAGAGCACCATGTCCGATTTCACGTCGGCCAGGACCTCGGGATGGTCGGGCTTCGCCAACACTGTAGGCCGGGAAATTATAGTGGTGAATATAGCGTTTGGAATCTTCGTTGGATAAACCATCCAGTTTCTGGACATCCCCTAAAACCCCCAGGGTGACCACTGAAAGTACCTGAGTTTCACCCCGGGTAAATAATCCCGAACCATGGGGTCTTTCAAGAAAGTCAATTTTGGCGGTGATCGGACGGATCTCATCCATTTTTCGGTTGTCCGGACGAATCCGATCTTCAAGAATCATCCGACGAATTTCTTTTTTAACCAGCGAATTCAGGATCTCGTCGATATCATTGCCCTGGTTGGGATAGGTTTCTGCAAAATGTTCTCTGACCAGATTTTTAGTGGCCTCAATATTATCCAGTCGTTCCAGCTTATCGGCTGTTTTAACGGCGGTTGTCAACTGATCCCCTAAGAAAGCCACCACTTCGGCCTTGATTTCTTCGGCTGGGGTAAACAGCGTATATTCCTGTTTTTCTTTGCCCACAGCAGCGACGATTTCTTCCTGGAAGGCAACGATTTTTTTAATTTCTTCGTGGGCCAGCAAAATTGCTTCGAGCATCAGCGCTTCGGAAACCTCATTGGCACCGGCTTCCACCATCATGATGGCGTCTTTTGTACCGGAGACAATCAGACTCAGTTCACTGATTTCACGCTCTGCCTCATTGGGATTGATAATATACTTTCCATCGATATAACCAACAGCAACCGCACCGGTGGGGCCATTGAAAGGAATGTCCGAAATTGACAGTGCAATTGAAGAGCCAATCATTGCCGCAATTTCGGGCGCATTATCCTGATCCACTGACATAATCGTGGCAACTACCTGAACGTCGTTGCGAAAGCCTTTGGGGAATAAGGGGCGGATCGGTCGGTCCATCAGTCGGGAGTTTAGAATTGCCCGTTCGGTGGGACGGCCTTCACGCTTAATAAAACCACCAGGGAATTTTCCCACGGAGTATTGTTTTTCTTCGTAATCACAACTGAGTGGGAAGAAATCCATGCCTTCCCGGGGCTTTTTAGAAGCTGAAGCAACAGCCAGAACTTCGGTTTTACCATATCTGATCATCGCTGCACCTTTTGCCAATTGTGCCACTTCGCCAATTTCCACGCGGAAAGGGCGGCCAGCAATTTGAGTTTCAAAAATATTCATTCTTTTCTCGCTTTCTATATATAATACGCCAAAAATGGCAGATTTATCGTTTGTCAAAACCAGGACACTAACCGTGTTAAGGAGATTAAGTGCTAACCTTCAGGTAAAAAAAAAGGGCGGAATACTCCGCCCCAAATTATTTTCTTAAACCTAATCTTTGGATTAGTTCACGATATCGTGTGATATCTTTTTCTTTCAGATAAGTTAATAATCGTCGTCGTTGACCTACCAGTTTCAGCAGACCGCGTCGTGAATGATGGTCTTTTTTATGGATTTGAAGGTGTCCATTAAGATCATTGATACGGGCTGTTAACAATGCAATTTGTACCTCCGGTGAACCAGTATCACCCTCAGCTTTTTGGTAGTCTGCGACAATCTGTGCTTTTAATTCTTTTGTGATCATGTAAAATCTCCTTGTTTTTAATTTAGCCATAAACCGAGTATTTTGTTGGAGTGTCAAAAAACTAAGTGAATGGTAGTAACTTAATGAGTATATCATAAACATTTAGGCTTGTAAATGGATTATTTGATAAAATCCTTGCGGATCAGGTCGATATCCATTCTGATTTGACTGATTAAATCATCAATGGAATCAAATTTAATTTCGTCCCGGATTTTTTTAATGAATTCGATGGTGATTTCGTGATCATAAATATCCGCATCAAAATCATAAATATAGGTTTCGATGCTGAAGGGATGTTTCTCAAAAGTCGGGTTAAATCCCAAATTGGTTAAGCCATGCAAACATTGTCCCTGATAATGAACATGGGTATAATAAACGCCGGTATTCGGCAAAATTAATTTCTTATCGAGTTTGATATTGGCGGTCGGAATGCCATACTGGTGTCCCAGTCCTTTGCCCTGAACAACCACGCCACTGAGGGCATAATTTCGGCCCAGAAAGGTTTTGACCTCATCCACCTGACCACAGCTGATCAGCTCCCGGATAAAGGTGGAACTGATGGAATGGGTATTGATGATAAAGGGGGGTAGAATTTCTACGGCAAAGCCGTATTTTTTACCCAGCTCGACTAAGGTGGCGGTGGTTCCGGCACCCTTGTAACCAAAATTATAATTAAAACCAACCACAATGACTTTAACTTTGTATTTTTTTAGCAGATAGTCGGTGATAAATTTCTCCGGGGTTAGCTTCATCAGTTTTTCGGTAAAGGGATTCAAGAAAACGAAATCAATGCCATCATCCTGAATCATGGCTTCTTTTTGGACATTGGAGGTGATCAGCCAGGGAGTATAATTGGGAAAGATCAATTCCAGAGGGTGTTCCTTAAAGGTCATAACCCCGGTTTTACACCCGAATTGCCGACCGAGTTCTTTTGTTTTTTGCAGTAAGGCCCGGTGTCCCAGATGAACGCCATCAAAAAAACCCAGGGCTAATACCATTTCTTCGCCGTTGTACGTTTGTGCTGTCATGTTTTACCTCACAGTAGTTTTGTCGGTTTGATATAGTTGCCTTCGTCAGTTGTAACATATCTGCCCATCCCAATTAGCTGATTCCCATCATACAGCCGCAGGGTTTCGCCGGGATAAAAATCATCCAGCGATTCATGGAGATTCCACTGAAACAGCTTATTGCCATTGAGTAGGAAACGGCGGCCCTGATCGGTGGCAGAAACCCGGCGATAACCGTCCATCGAGTATGCCAGAGGATATAAGAGCGATTCCGGGGCCTCCTGACTGATGCGTTTTTCAATCTGGCTCAAGGTTAAGGCATCGCTCAGTGTAAAGCTGCCAACCTGATGGCGGATCAGTTGCCCCATACAGCCCAGGGTCTCCAGGGCTGCGCCGATATCCCGGCACAAGGACCGGATATAGGTGCCCTTTGAACAGGTGACCATTATTCGGGCTTTTTGGGCGGCTTCATCAAAATTCAATAAACGGATTTCGGCGATGTGAACGTCCCGTTCGGGAATTTCCACCGTTTCGCCGTTTCTGGCGTAGTGATAGAGTTTTTTGCCATTAACCCGAATGGCTGAGTAGATCGGTGGTTGCTGGGAGATATCACCAGTAAATTGTGACAAAATAGCTTCAAAAGCCCTGCCATCAATCCGTTTTTCGCTTTTATCAACGATGGTTCCCGACAAATCACAGCTATCGGTTGCCAAACCCAGAACCACCTCAGCTTCATAGACCTTGTCGTGATCCGTGATGTACTCGACCATTTTGGTGGCTTGGCCGACACAGAGTACCAATACGCCCTGGGCCTCAGGATCAAGGGTTCCGGTATGACCGATTTTTTTAGTTTTAAGTAGCTTCCGGGCTTTAAATACCACATCGTGGGAAGTCATCCCCGGCTCTTTATTGACATTGAGATAGCCATTAAGGCTGTTAAGCTTCTCCATTTTGATTTGCACAAACCTCCATCAAGTCCCGTTTGAGTTCCCCGATATCGCCGCAAAAATTAAAACCGGCGGCTCGTTCATGGCCTCCACCACCATATTTTAAGGCAATTTCGTGGATATCGTAGGGATATTTGGCCCGCAGGGAAACCCGGTATTCACCGGGATCAATTTCTTTTAACAGGGCCGTAATGGCGACGCCGATGGTATTTTGTCCCAAATTGGCTACATCATCGGTAATGTTGATGGTGCCGCCAAATTTAACGATGGTTTCGTGATCAAGGATCATCATCGCAATCGGCATACTATCAAGAATTTCCAGAGAATGGATCGCTGCTCCTGTCATTTTCATCTGATTGATGTTCTTTTGGGTATGCAGTCTTTTGGAGAGGTGGGCATAATTGGTTTTGATGGCATATAATTCACTGGCAATTAAATGGGTGTCGACGGTTACATTAGAAAATTGAAAACTGCCGGTATCGGTGGTAATTCCGGTGAAAATGGCATCAGCCATTTCCTCATCAAATAACACATTAAGTCCCCGGAGTACCCGAAAGACGATTTCGGCTGTTGCACCGGTAATTTCGACAAAGTTCAGATCACCATAGTGGGCATTGCTTTTATGATGATCAATCACCAGTCTGGTTTTTGCGGTCGGCATTTCCGCTGGTGAAAAAGCAAAACTGCTACTGGAGCAGTCAAGATAGACAATTACATCATAGTCGTCCTGTAAGACCTGGTTAAAATACTGAATTTCATTAAAGAACTCCAGCTTGTCTTCAAGGGGCAGGTCGATATAATAATCAACGGTTTTATTCAGCTGCTTCAATCCTTTTCCCAAGGCCACTGCCGAACCAATTGCATCACCATCCGGTTTTTGATGAAGCAGAATCAAAAACCGTTGATTGGTGCAAAGACAATTTAAAATCTCATCAGGAATCGTGTTCATTCTGATCCTGCATTTCTTTTTTATCGTCTTTTAAACTTTGTAAAATTGACTCGATATGCATGCCATATTCAATCGAATTGTCGATTTCAAAGATGAGCGCCGGTACCGAATGAACAGTAATGACCTGTCCCAGGCTCGATCTTAAAAAGCTTTTGGCATTATTCAGTAATTCGAGGACAACCTTCTTCTGACGATCATCACCGAGAATGCTGACATAGACAGTGGCAGTTTTTAAGTCGGGAGCTGCTTTAACTTTGGTGATACTGACATTGCTGTCTTTAATTCGGGAGTCCTTCATTTTATGGATGATGATTAAGCTTAATTCCCGCTGAATTAAGCCATTAATTTTTTCATTGCGATGCGATGCCATTTTGTGTTACCTCCTTACTGGGAAAGATAGGCTTGCGCTTATCTTTCAATCTTTTCCATGGTAAATGCTTCAATGTTATCGCCAACCTTTAAATCGTTATATTTTTCGATGCCAATACCACATTCGTAGCCGGTGTTCACTTCTTTGACATCATCTTTAAATCGACGTAACGAGGCAATTTTTCCTTCCAGAATGACGATTCCATCACGAATAATTCGAACGTCATCATTTCGGTTGATTTTTCCTTCGGTAATGTAGCAACCGGCGATGGTACCAACACTGGGGATTTTAAAGACTTCCCGGACTTCGGCATTACCCATGACCTTTTCCCGGAATTCTGGGGCCAGCATCCCTTCCATGGCTTTTTTGATGTCTTCAACGGCATCATAAATAACCCGGTAGAGTCGCATATCCACTTCTTCGGTTTCAGCCAGCTTGACGGCATTTTTATCCGGTCGAACATTAAACCCAATAACAATGGCGTTGGAGGTTGCTGCCAACATCACATCCGTTTCATTGATGGCGCCAACTGCTCCGTGAATAATATTGATGCGAACGGCTTCGTTATCCAGTTTTTCCAGGGATTGTTTGATCGCTTCGATGGAACCCTGAACATCCGCTTTAATAATAATATTGACATCTTGAATATTGCCGTCCTGAATCTGACTAAACAGATCGTCAAGAGAAATGTTGGAACGACGCTGACGTTCACCTTTTTGCATCTCTTTTCGTTTTTCAGCTAATTGACGAGCTTCTTTTTCATTTTCCAGAACAATAAAATCGTCTCCGGCTACCGGAATATCGGACAACCCAGAAATTTCCACCGGTGTCGATGGGCCAGCCTTTTTAAGACGTTTGCCTTTATCATCAATCATCGTTCGGATTTTTCCATAGGTGGTTCCCGAAATAATTGAATCCCCTATATGCAAGGTACCCTGCTGAACCAATAAGGTGGCAACCGCTCCTTTACCCCGTTTGATCTGGGACTCGATCACACTGCCCCGGGCTTCCCGACCAGGATCAGCGGTCAGTTCTTCCATTTCGGACATCATAATGATCATTTCCAGCAGGGATTCAATCCCTTCACCGGTTTTAGCTGAGACGTTAACAGCAATGGTTTCCCCGCCCCATTCTTCAACGACCAGATTATATTTGGTCAGCTCCTGTTTAACCCGTTCCGGGTCAGCGCCAGGCTTATCAATTTTATTGATCGCCACCAAAATCGGAACACCAGCAGCCTTGGCATGATTAATCGCTTCTACGGTTTGAGGCATGACCCCATCATCCGCAGCAACCACCAGAACTGCGATATCGGTAATCTGTGCACCTCGGGAGCGCATGGCTGTAAACGCTTCATGACCTGGGGTATCGATGACAGTAATGGCATGGTTATTGATATTAACGGTATAGGCCCCAATATGCTGGGTGATTCCACCCGCTTCGCCAGCAATAACATTCGCTTTACGGATTTTGTCAAGCAGTGATGTTTTACCATGATCGACATGTCCCATAACGGTGACAACCGGTGGTCGGGGGATTTCGTTTTCGCTTTCTTCTTCGTCATATTCTTCCAGAATTTTGGAAACGACGTCTTCAATTTTGATGGCTTCCACTTCAAAGCCCAGCTCTGCCGCAACAATCGCCGCTGTTTCAAAATCGATTTCCTGATTGATGCTCACCATGGTTCCAGCCAGCATCAGGGTTTTTATAACCTCGGTGGCGCTTATTTCAAGGACATCAGCCAATTCACCAACGGTTAAGACCTCCGGTATTTCAAAGGTCTGGTTTAACTGTACTGATTTCTTCTTCTCATCCTTGATGCGCTTGTAAACACTTCGAGCCGTTTTTTCTTTTTTGCTGTGATCCCGCATCTTGGGCTGTTGACCTTGATTATTGGAAACCGGTCGTTTTTTATCATCGGCTTTTTTCGGCCCATTACCACCTGTTTTGGGTTGGTTTTTTTGTGGTGGTCTGGTCGGTTTTTTAGTCTCACTCGTCCCCTTAGGGGCAGCAGGATTGGCACTGGCTTTGGTCGGTTCCTTAACAGGGGCCTTTTTCGGCTCAGTTTCCTGCTCTGCTTGATACTTATTTTTATCGAATTTTTCTTCAAATTCGGAAATTTGTTGATCAGTCAGGGCGCTCATATGGTTTTTTACAGGAATATTGTACTTATTTAAAATGCTTACGAAATCTTTGCTGGGAATATCATATTTTTTAGCTAAATCGTATACTCTTAATTTTGACATAGTATTCCTCCCTTCAATATTTTATTTATTTCATTTGTTTTTTCTCTGACAGTTGCTGTCGAACGATTTCGACAACATCACTTTCTACTTTTCTTTTAAATGCCCGTTCCAAATAATTTTTATTCAGGAATTGATCAACACAGGCATCGGACTGGCAGACATAAGCACCACGTCCATTTGCTTTTCCGGTGGGATCAAAAAAAATTTCGCCAGATTTATCTGAGACAATCCTAAATAAGTCACGTTTATCAAATTTGGAATGGCATATAACACAGGTTCTCTGTGGAATTTTTTTCATTTTACCTCCCTGACATTGTTTTATCTAAGTATTATAGCATAAAAAGCTATATTAGTGATTAAACCTTTAATTTTCCAGATCTGAAATATCGTCGAAGATGACGTCTTCTTCAGATACTGACGAATTCATTAACTCCAGAGCCTCAGCGGATTCAAGCTCTTCTTTTAGCTCCAGTAAAATATCCTCGGTTAAACCGCTATTCTGGGTTTTTGCTTCGTTATGTTGGTTGACATAGTCAATTTTGCTTTTGATGTCAATCTTCCAGCCAGTCAGTTTTGCGGCCAGACGGACATTTTGACCTTCCTTACCAATGGCCAGGGATAATTGATAGTCATCAACAATCGCCACCGCTGATTTTTCATCTTTATTGGCGATGATTTCAACTACTTTGGCTGGACTCAGGGCATTGGACAGATATTCTTCAACCGAGTCGCTCCACTTAATGACATCAATTTTTTCACCCTGCAACTCATTGATAATATTTTGAACCCGGACCCCTTTTTGGCCGACACAGGCACCAACCGGATCAATACTGGGGTCATTGGCTTTGACGGCTACCTTGGTGCGGGAACCGGCTTCCCGGGAAATGGAGACAATATCGACAATCCCGTCAAAGATTTCCGGTACTTCGGATTCGAACAAGCGCTTGACCAACCCCGGATGGGTTCGGGATACATTGACCTGGGGCCCTTTGGTGGTTTTTTTAACCATCAGTAAATACACTTTTAAGCGTTGGTTCAGTGTGTATGTTTCGCCAGTCGTTTGCTCGGATGGCAACATCACTGCCTCCAATTTACCGATTTCTACATAGACAATACCTTTTTCGATTCGTTTAATAATCCCGGTTAAAACTTCATCCTGTCGTTTGAGGTAATCGTCGTAGATGATATTGCGCTCTGCTTCTTTAATCCGCTGGATGATCAATTGCTTGGCATTCTGAGCCGCAATTCGGCCAAAATCCCGGGGTCGGACTTCTTTTCTGAAAAAATCGCCGACTTCGTAATTACTGTCAACTTCCCGGGCTTTCTCAAGCGAAATCTGACTGTGATCATTTTCCGGAACCTCGACAATTTCTTTTAATGCAAAGACTTGAATATCGCCATTTTCACGGTCAATACTGATTTCAACATTGTGTGCATTGCCATAATTCTTTTTATATGCGGTGGTAATAGCAGCCTCAATTGCTTGAATTAATTCTTCTTTATCAATTGATTTTTCTTCTTGAATTACATCCAGAGCGCGTATAAACTCCTGATTCATATTGGTTTTCTCCGCCTTCCGTATTATTCAGCTGATGGAAGAGGTTTGAAATTCAACTCATCCAACCGATTTGCTTTTGCAATTTTATTGTTCTCCAGTGTCAACAGTTCACCTGTTTCCAATTCAAGGGTTAGTTCATCTGTATTATATGATTTTAATACCCCCTCGATGTCTTTTTTCCCATCCATCGGTGCGAAAAGATGAACCGCTATTTTTTTATCAAGATTTGACAGGAAGTGTTTTTCTTTTTTCAACGGACGATCCATTCCGGGTGACGATACTTCGAGAAAATAACTTTGTTCGATGGGATCCTGCTCGTCAAGCATTTCACTGATGGGTCGGCTGACTGTTTCGCAATCTTCCAAAGAAATGCCATTTTCCGAATCGATAAACAGGGTCAGATACCAGTCCTTTCCTTTTTTTTCAAAGGTCAGATCGGTTAGTTCATATCCCAGTGATTCGACCACTGGAGTAGCTAGTTCTTCTAATAAGAACTCTTTCGATACTTTTTTCATACTTATTCCTTTTATTTTATTATTTATCTAAAAATATGGGTTGTATTTTTCACAGTAGCCATCACTTTGATACCGACTTGAAAAATAGTTAAGAGTGGGTCTCCCCACTCTTAATGAAATACTATATAATTGAATGAACAATTAAATAAATCATATCCCGATAAAACCATTAAACCTCTAAAATTTCCGCTTCTTTTTCTTTTAGAATGGCATCAATGTTTTTAATCTCTTCGTCCGTTACCTTCTGAATTTCTTTTTCACCTTGCTTTAAATCATCTTCGGTGATCAGGCCCTCTTTTTGTCCATCTTTAAGATCCTGAATGGCGTGACGACGAATGTTTCGCATAGCAACCTTGCATTCTTCTCCGTACTTTTTAACCAGTTTGACCAGCTCTTTACGGCGTTCCTCGGTTAACTGGGGAATCAGTAAACGGATAATTTTACCGTCATTAGAGGGATTAAAACCCAAGTCAGATTTTAAAATACCCTTTTCGATGGCCGGAATAGCGGTTGCATCATAAGGGCTTACAACGATCATGCGTGGCTCAGGAGTACTGATGTTTGCCAATTGATTCAAACTTGTCGGTGATCCATAGTAATCCACCATGACCTTGTCAAGAATACGGGGATTGGCTCGACCAGCCCGGAGACTTCCCAAACTTTCATTAAGGTTTTTAAGGGCTTTATCCATTTTTTCATTTGCTGTGGCTTTGATCTCATTAACCATCTTCTATACCTCCTGAATAATTGTTCCGATTTTTTCGCCCATAATTGCACGTAAAATATTTTTCGGTTCATTTAAACCAAACACTAGAATAGGGATGTGATTATCCATACATAATGAGGTTGCAGTTGAATCCATGACCTTCAGGCCTTGATTCAGTACATCAATGTATGATAATTCAGAATAGCGGACTGCATCCGGGTTAACCAGGGGATCTGAATCGTACACCGCATCGATGCTTTTTGCCAAGAGGATAATTTCAGCATCAATTTCTGCTGCCCGTAGGGCAGCCGTTGTATCGGTCGTGAAAAAGGGATTTCCGGTACCGCAGGCAAAAATAACAACCCGTCTTTTTTCGAGATGTCGGACGGCTTTTCTGCGGATATAGGGCTCGGCAATTTGTTTCATTTCGATTGCAGTTTGAACCCGGACGGGCACGTCCATTTCTTCCAGAACATCCTGTAAACCGAGGGCATTGATGCAGGTGGCAAGCATTCCCATGTAGTCGGCGGTTGATTTATCCATCCCTTCGCCGCTTCGTCCCCGCCAGAAATTACCACCGCCGACAACAATGGCTATTTCAACACCCAATTCAAAAACCTCTTTGATCTGGCTGCAGATAGCTTGTACCGTCGGCGTATCAATACCATGGCTGGTTGTACCGGCTAATGCTTCTCCACTCAATTTTATGATGACACGTTTGTATTTCGGTTCCAATAAAACTCCCCCTTTCATTTTCTTTATTATATCGTAATGTGAAATAATTTACAATCGAATCAACGGTAAAAAAAGAACACGAATGTGTTCTTTTTCAGCGTTTATGCGTTTAATTGCTTCGCTACTTCTTCGGCAAAGTTTTCTTCTTTTTTCTCTAAACCTTCACCCATCTGGAAGCGGGCAAAGCGTCGGATTTTGACATTTTCGCCGATGGTCATAATTTGCTCTTTAACCAGATCTTCAATAGTCAGATCGGGATTCTTAACAAAAGGTTGTTCCAACAGACAAATTTCTTTATAATATTTGCTGACACGGCCTTCAACCATTTTATCAACGATTTTTTCTGGTTTGCCTTCATTGAGCGCCTGAGCTCGAAGAATTTCTTTTTCTTTTTCAATTTCTTCCATTGGCACTTCTTCTTTAGTTACATATAAAGGATTGGCAGCAGCAATGTGCATTGCCACGTCTTTAACAAAATTTTTGAATCCTTCGTTTTTAGCAACGAAATCAGTTTCGCAGTTAATTTCGACGAGTACGCCAATTTTTCCACCCATATGGATATACGCTTCAACGATTCCTTCAGCGGCAACACGGCCAGCTTTTTTGTTCGTAGCAGCCAGTCCTTTTTCCCGCAGATAAACCATTGCGTCTTCGATATTTCCGTCTGTTTCAACAAGCGCTTTTTTGCAGTCCATCATTCCGGCACCACTTTTAGCGCGTAATTCTTTTACTAATTTTGCGTCCACTTTTCTCCTCCTGATCGTAATTATAAATTATTCTGCTTCAGTAACTTCAGCAGCTTCTTCGACTTCGTCAACGTCGCTGACAACTTCTTCGACGACAGCTACTGGTGCTACTTCAATTTCTTCTTCAACTTGTTCGCCCTGACGTCCCTCAATAATCGCATCAGAAATAACTGAAAGGATTAAAGCAACCGCACGAATCGCATCGTCATTACCAGGAATGATATAGTCAATTTCATCAGGATCGCAGTTTGTATCTACGATACCGATAATTGGGATACCCAGTTTTTTAGCTTCAGCAATGGCAATTCTTTCTTTCTTTGTATCGATAACAAAAATTGCACCCGGAACACCCTTCATATCTTTGATGCCGCCCAGGAATTTTTGTAATTTTTCACGCTGACGTTTCAGCTGAATAACTTCTTTTTTAGGCAGAAGATCAAAGGTACCATCTTCTTCCATTTGTTCCAGTTCATTTAATCGTTCAATTCGTTTGCTGATGGTACCGAAGTTTGTTAAGGTTCCACCTAACCAACGATGATTCACGCAATAGCTGCCGCTACGTTTTGCTTCTCGTTCGATGCTTGTCTGGGCTTGTTTTTTGGTTCCGACAAACAGAATTTCTTCGCCGTTTTCAGCCAGTTCTTTGACAAACGCATACGCTTTTTCAATTCGTTTCACAGTTTGTTGTAAATCAATGATGTAGATACCATTTCTTTCTGTGAAAATATATGGAGCCATTTTTGGATTCCATCGTCGTGTCTGGTGCCCGAAATGCACCCCTGCTTCTAATAATTGTTTCATTGAAACACATGCCATAATTCATTCCTCCTTGGTTTTTCCTCCATTCTCATCAATCAAGAACATCGACCAGCAAACCGGCACCTGATGTCTCTCAGAGAATGTGTGTAATACATACCGATATATATTAACATAGTGTTGCTGTTAAGACAAGTTATTTTTTTATTTAGAGTAAATATTTTTGATAATTATCCCGCTTTTCAGAGATATTAAAGACCCGTTCCACGTAATTCATATCAATGGTAAAATCATCTTGCTCATAATCTGAAGCATAAAAGGATATTTCTTCCAGTAGTTTCTCCATGACTGTGTGCAGCCGCCGGGCCCCGATGTTTTCGTCTTCTTCATTTTGAAGATAGGCAATTTTAGCAAGATACCGAACCGCTTCGTCCTCAAAAATCAGATTGACATCCTCGGTTCGGATCAGCTGCTGATATTGCTTAATGACCGAGTTTTCAGTATGGGTCAGGATCTGAATAAAGTCCTCTTCAGTCAAACTGTCCAGCTGGACACTGATCGGGAAACGACCCTGGAGCTCGGGAATCATGTCAGAAATTTTTGACACATGAAAGGCTCCGGCTCCAATAAAGAGAATAAAATCGGTTTTGATCGGACCATATTTGGTGTTAACCGTGCTGCCTTCAACAATTGGCAGAATATCCCGTTGAACCCCTTCCCGTGACACATCGGGTCCGTGGTTGTTGCCGTTACCGATAATTTTGTCAATTTCGTCGATAAAGATGATGCCATTCTGTTCGGCATCCTTGACACCCTGTTCGTTGACCTGATCCATGTCAATCAGCTTTTGGGCTTCCTGATTAATCAGGATTTTCCGAGCTTCAGAGATTTTGACATTTTTTTTCTTTTTCTTTTGAGGTAGAAAATCGCCGAGGATATCATTCATATTGAAGGACATACTATCGCTGTTCATCCCCTGCATAATGCCAATGGTTTTGGAACCATCATCATCCACTTCAATCTCAATCATCTGGTCTTCCAGACGACCGGCGGCCAAATCCTTTGCTAACGCTTCCCGTTTCTCTTTTTTAGTCTGTTCTTTTTCAGCGTCCCCTTCCAGCTCAGACAGTGTTGGGGTTGTCGGCGGAGATGGTTTCATAAAGATATCAAAAGGAGTCTTTAGGGTTTCTTTGACTTTTTTTGAAGGTACCAGAATATCCAGAATAATTTTATTGGCATTTATTTCGGCTTCGGCATAAACCTCCTTCATTTTTTCCTGCTGGACGTTTCGGATGGCTGTATTGACTAGATCCCGAATCATCGACTCAACATCGCGACCAACATAACCGACTTCGGTAAATTTAGTGGCCTCAACCTTGATAAACGGTGCTTTCACAAGCTTCGCCATTCGTCGGGCTATCTCGGTCTTCCCGACCCCGGTTGGTCCAATCAAGATGATGTTTTTAGGCGTGAACTCATCGATCAGATCGGCTGGTAACAACGACCGTCGATAGCGGTTTCGAATCGCCACAGCCACAGCTTTTTTGGCCGCTTCCTGACCAATGATATAACGGTTTAATTCAGTAACGATTTTCTTTGGTGTTAATTCTTTCATTAGTATTCTTCCGTTTCTATAATACTTCAACAGAAATATTATTGTTGGTAAAGACACATATTTCTGAAGCAATCTTTAATGATTCGTAGACCATTTCTTCGGCACTGAGGTTTGAATGACTTTTTAAAGCCCGGGCTGCGGCAAGCGCATAGGATCCGCCCGAGCCAATCGCCGCCACATCATCATCCGGTTCAATGACTTCGCCGTTTCCTGATAATACCAGGGTCTCGGCTTCGTCCATGACAATCAGCAGGGCTTCAAGTTTTCTGAGAATCTTATCTGAGCGCCACTCCTTGGCCAATTCCACTGCGGAACGTTTTAAATTACCGTTGTACTGTTCAACCTTGTGCTCGAATTTTTCGCACAGAGTAAAGGCATCGGCAACCGATCCGGCAAATCCCACCAGGATTTTATCATGATAGATTCGTCTGATTTTAGTGGCTTTGTTTTTCATGATTGTTTTTTCGCCCATGGTTACCTGACCATCTCCAGCTATGGCGACTTGACCGTTATGACGGATTCCTACGATGGTTGTTGCATGAAACATAGTTATTCTCGCTTTCTTAACACTTGTACTTTAATTTACTCGGCCGTTGGTGCTTTATAGCCGCAATCTTTTTTATCGCAATAGATCGATTTGCGTTTTCCCAGGCCTTTTTGAAACAGGGTTGATCCGCAGACCGGACATTTTTCAGGAATCGGCAAGTCCCAGTTCATATAGTCACAATCCGGGTAATTGTTACAGGAATAAAAGGTTCGTCCGGTTTTTGAGGTTCGCTTAACAATATCGCCACCACAAACTGAACAGATCCCTCCGGTTTTTTCAAAATAGGGTTTGGTATTTTTACAGTCCGGAAAGCCGGGGCAGGCCAGAAAGCGGCCATATTTTCCTTTTTTAATGACCATGCGGCGGCCGCACAATTCGCAATCCACATCCGATTCGGGATCAGCGATGGTTACTGATTCAGCCTTTTCCTGGGCATTGGTCAGTTCTTTTTCAAAACCCTGATAAAAGTTTTTAAGCAATTCAACCCAGTCAGTTTGGCCATCAGAAACGGCATCAAGACGATCTTCCATTTCGGCGGTAAAGGAAATATTTACCACATCACTGAAATATTCCTTCATCAGATGGGTTACCGTGACACCAAGTTCGGTCGGCTTAAAATGTTTGTCTTCCACTTCCACATAGTCCCGGTTTTTAATGGTTGCAATAGTCGGTGCATAGGTACTGGGTCGACCAATGCCCTTTTCTTCAAGGATTTTAACCAATGAGGCCTCGGTGTAGCGGGCCGGAGGCTTGGTGAATTTCTGCTCTTTCGTTGTTTTAAGCCGTTCCAGGTCATCGCCGATGGCCAGTTCCGGCAAGATGCTGTCATCATTTTTACCAGCCCCTTTGCCAACCCGGGTAAAGCCATCAAACTTTTGGGTTTCGCCTTTGGTTTTAAAAATCAGATTGCTACAGGCGATGTCCACATCGGTAACGAAATACTGGGCATCAGCCATCTGACTGCAGAGCAGTCTTTCCCAGATCAGCTTGTACAGACGATACTGATCCGGCTCCAGTGAATTGCGGGCCTCTTCAGGTGTCAGAATGACCGATGACGGACGAATGGCTTCGTGGGCATCCTGGACATTTTTCTTCTTTCCGGCTTTTTTCTCAGTGCCCAGATAATCATCGCCAAAATGTTCTATTATATATTCCTTGCTCTCAGCAACCGCTTCATCAGCAATCCGGGTTGAGTCGGTTCTTAAGTAGGTGATCAAACCGGTCAGCCCACTGCCCTTAATATCAACCCCTTCGTAGAGCTGCTGGGCCAGACGCATGGTGCGTTGAGTGGTGAAGCCCAGAACCTTATACGCTTCCTGCTGGAGGGTACTGGTGGTAAAGGGGAGCGGTGGTTTTTGATAACGAATCCGCTTTTTAACATTTTCAACGACAATGGGATGGGCTTTTACTACCTTTTCCAGCCGAATGGCCTCTTCGGCGTTGGTAATAGTTTTCTTTTTGCCATCTTCCGAATAAAATTTGGAGATGAAGGTTTTTTCGTCATCGGCTTTTTTTAAAAGCAGCTCCAGGTTCCAATACTCTTCGGGAATAAATGCGGCAATCTCCTCTTCCCGATCGACAATAATTCGGGTGACAACGGATTGAACCCGACCACCACTAAGCCCCTTCTTTACCTTTTTCCACAAAAAAGGACTCAGTGAATACCCAACCAGCCGATCTAGAATCCGTCTTGCCTGTTGTGAATTGACTAAATCGATATCGATTGTGCGTTTGTTTTCAATGGCCGCATTGACAGCTTTTTTGGTAATTTCATGGAACTCAATCCGACATTTTGTTGCTAAATCGATTTCCAGAAAATTTGCCATATGCCAGGATATCGCTTCTCCTTCCCGGTCAGGGTCAGTGGCCAGATAGACCTGATCGGCTTTTTTGGCAGCATTTTTCAGTTTTTTCAGTAATTCCGCTTTGCCCCGGATTTTTATATAGTCCGGTTTAAAATCTTCTTCTATATTAATACCAATTCGGCTTTTGGGCAGATCAATGACGTGTCCCATAGTCGCTTCAACTTCGTAGCCTTTTGGTAAATACTTCTTAATCGTTTTTGCTTTTGCCGGCGATTCAACGATAACCAAGGTTTTACTCATTGAATACCTCCTTCTCTTTTAATAATAACGACGCTTTTCTCTTAAAATAGCAACATTATAGCAAATATTTCCACAAAATACAAACGTATGCAGTCGAATATAACGCATTGTCCTTAAATTAACAGGATATTTCCGTATTTAATTTGAATGATCTCTGCTATTTCCATCATCGTCAGCAGACTATTTACCTGATTGATGGGTAATCCGGAGCCTGCCACCAACTCATCGATGGTGCGATAACCCTTTTTAATCAGATCAAAGAGTAGTCGCTCATTCGGATTGGTCAGTTTTAACTCAGTCTGTTTGTTATATACGTCAGTCTTTGCTTCCGTGTGATCCGTCCATTGATCGAATAAAACATAATCCTCTAAAATATCACGGGGATCGGTAACAAGTTTTGCACCTTCTTTTAGTAATTGGTTTCCACCAGCCCAGTTGCCGGTGCCAATATCCCCGGGGATCACATAAACATTCTTGCCCTGTTCCAAGGCATGGTTGACCGTGATCAGTGATCCGCTTTTTTTACGGGCTTCAATTACCAGAACACCCTGGGAAAGCCCACTGATTAATCGATTTCTTTGCGGAAAGTGATATGGCAGGGGTTTTTCACCCAAATTAAATTCACTGAGCAGCAGGCCTTTTTGGGCCATCAAATCAAAAATCTTTTGATTGACCCGGGGATAGCAGATGTCAATACCGGTTCCTAAAACGCCAATCGTGCTCCCCAGTTCATTGACACTGCCCCAGTGACTCTTGCCGTCGATGCCATCGGCTAAGCCGCTGACAATAGTAATCCCCACTGAAGATAGAGATTGTGAAAATAACTTGGCGTGTTTTTCGCCCGCTACGCTGGGGTTGCGGGAACCGATTATAGCAATCGATAGTGGTGCCTGAAGCAGCGACAAATCGCCTTTGGCATAAAGAGCCAATGGCGGCGTGTAAAGATTTAAGAGCGACTCCGGAAACTGGGGGTCATGACGCAGTAGCAGCGTAATTTTATTTTTTTCCAAATAGGATAAATCCTGGGTTGCCTGCACCAGCGATCGGGACTGGAAAAAATAATTAACTGTCTTTTCATCGATGATCTTCGTCATCAAAAGGGTTTCGGGACTTAATGAATAAATGACATCAGGAGATAAAAATTGTTCGATCAGCATATTTTTTTGTTTGAGGGAAATTTTTTTAAGCCGCATAAACCATAGCCAATAAATAAAATCATTCACCGTTTTCTTGTCCCCTTTGCATTTCGGATCACGTAGTGTATCATCATTATAATGGCAAAGAAAAGCCTTGGCAATCAAAAAGACCCGGCGCTGGTATCAAATCTCAGCGCCGGGCATTTTTTATTATAATTATTCAATGACTTTTAATTCGGTATTAATATTCTGTGTGACATCCTGTCCAAACCATTTCATGGACAGCTCGGTTAATTTTCCGTTTTCCCGTAGAGTATCCAGAGCCGTATTTAACTGTTCATTGAAGGCTGTGTCAGCTTTTCTGACGGTGATACCGATGGGTTCATTTGATAAGACATCCGATGAAATTGCGTAGACATCCGGTTTTAGTGTGGTATAGAATTGAGCAACACTGATATCAGTCATAATATTATCAATTTGCTTTCCTTCCAGTGCGGCGAAGGCGTCAAGCATGGCATCATATTTATTCACAGTATATTCGACATTTTCCTGAGTTTTTAAAGCCTCCGCAGCATAATCAGCGGTGGTTTCGATTTGAACGCCGACTGTTTTTCCAGCCAGATCCTTTGGTGTTTTTGCCGGAGTTGCATCTTTACGAGAGACAATAACAATCCCATTGGCAAGGTATGGATCCGTCATATTAAAACCGCTTAGTCGTTCTTCCGTAATGCTGGTTCCCGATAAAACAATATCATACTGGTTGGCATTCAGACCATTAAAAATGCCGTCCCAAGCTGTTGGCACCCATTTAATCTCAACTCCGAGCTCATCTGCCAAAGCCTGACCCAGATCGATATCAAAGCCGACCAGTTCATTGTTTTCATCCCGGAATTCCAGTGGCAGATACATGTCATTGGTTCCGGCGGTTAACACGCCATCGGCCAACGGATCTACGTTACTGGTCGGTTTACTGCCGCAGCCGGTTAAAAACAAGGCAACTCCTAACACAATTGCTGCTAATACATAACTTTTTCTTTTCATTTTTTCCTCCTACAGTATAAGTATCGTCTTTCATTATATTTGGCCATGCATAAAAATTCAAGTTATATTTCCCAAAAATAAATAAACAGCTGAAATTTGAGGTTTCATTTCAGCTGTGTGTCGGTTTTACTAAGCCTTTTTTCTAATCTGCCCGATTGCCAGGAATCAAAAGAACCGATGCAGAAGCATGACGGACAATATTATGGCTGACACTGCCCAAGAAAATTTCTTTAATAAAGCCTCGCCCCTGGGTACCCATCACAATCATGGGAATTCGTTCCTCATCAACCAACTTAATAATCTCTGAAGTGGGTGCTCCGTAACGGATCTTTATTTCTACTTCAACTGTGTTGAGAAGTTGCAATTCATCTTTAAGCTTCTGGAGGCGGCTATTGTCTATTTCATTGAACTCAACCAGTCGATGGAGCAGATACGGATTTATTTTGGATTCATCCTGAATATGAAAAATCGTCACCTTATTGACGCCTTGTTTGACTATTTCTTTAACATATTCAAAGGCAATGTCGGCATTTTCAGAAAAGTCGGTGGGAAACAGGATATGATCGATTTGATCATTTGAATTTCTGACCGTTTGATCCTGATGATTGTCCTTAACGAGCAGGATGGGTTTTGTCGAACCATAAATAATATCGTAAGCAACCCCACCTAAAAAAAGGGCACCTACCATGGAGTGCTTTTCAGCTCCGACAACAATTACTGCGTAATCACCGTCTTGGGCAATCTGATTAATTTCACTTTTTAGGTTGCCCGAAATGATTTGAGTTTTTACGGTAAATCCCTGCTCAGTTAGGAGCTCAGACTGATTTTTCAGGTTCTCATTAAATATGGATGTTAAATAGGAGGAAACGCCAGAGTCAACGTCATGGGGATTAAAACATTGAAGCAGTAAGCATTCCGTCGCACCCAGAGCACGAAGACTTCTGATACATTTCACCATCTCATTCGATGCGTTGGAAACCTCGGAAACAACGATTATCTTTTCAAACATATCAATCCTCCATAATTATAAAATAAAGTTGCTATTTTATTTATAACCTTTTGCGAATTGATTAAACGCATAATCAAAAATTGTGTTTATTTTTTACCGGCTTTAAATCGTATCGTTTTGTAGCATGTTTTTTAGTATTACCAAGTTGTCACTCTCTGTCTCGATCAGATGCAACGAATTGGTCATGTTTTCTGAGAGCTTAGCCAGGGTTAGCTGATGATTCTTTATGAATGCATCCGTTTTTGACTGATACGTAGAAATTGCTTGCTGAATCGTCTGATTGGCAGTTTCTTCCAGTGTTGCTATTTGTGTTTTGATCAGCATTACTTCAGCGGATAGTTGTTCATTCGCTTTAATTAAATGATTATTTTCTGTGAGTAACGCACTGCGTTCTTTAAGAATGTCCTCATATTGATATTTTAGGACATCCTTTTCCGGCAGCTGTTGATCAGCCGAACCGCTTTCTGAAGTTATCTCGGTCAGATTGGTGCTGGCATAGGCTTCAAGTTCAGTGCTTAATTCCCGAACCATCGACTTAAGCTGATCCAGTTGCGCTTTCATTTCTTGGCTTTCCTGCTCATAACTCAAGTATTCTTCGAGTTTAGCTTGTGAGTTGATGGCGGCGTCGCCAGGATGCGTATCAATAACTTCAACCGGTTGCGGCATCTGGTTAATACTCAGTTCATTAACCAGGCGATTCAATTCTTCGTTTTCTCTTTTTAATGCATCAATTTGATTTGCCATTTCACCTTTTGAACTTTTACAGAGATTATACATTTCACCGTATTGATCCCGTTCCTGTTTTAACATCGTTATCATGGCAGCGTATTCTTCAAGTCGGTTTTTAAAGGACTCCTCAGCACTGCTTAAGCTATCGGTTAGATTGTCAATATACTCGGTGACCTGTTTTTTGTTGTATCCGCCCATTTCTTTTCCAAAAGATAATTTTGTTTTTGATTTTACTGACTTATCTCTGAGCTCATCTAAGGTTAGCTGTTCGGATTTTTTTGCCATGATTAATCATACCTTTCTAAATTATTGACTGACGATAAGACGCTGATGGATTTCTAAGTGATATTTTTGACAGGAGCCCGATTTAAGCTCCAGTACCCAGTATGCATTTTTAACATGGGGACTGACTTTTCCCGGCCCCATGTCGTGTTTCAGATGCAGGATCTCGCCATCTTTTGAGATAAAGATCACATCAATCGGAAATTTCATCCCAAAGGTATGAACCTGATTGCAATTTTTCAGTAAGAGTCCCTGGTTATCAGTCAATCCGGGGGTTCTTAATAAACCGACCAATCGGGTGATGAAGCGATCTGCGACTAGTATTTCACTAAACAGGAGTGTATCATTCTTTAAAATACGACATGTTTTCATCTATTATACCCCTTAACCAAACTGTTTAACAAGCTGTAAAATTGTTGGTCCCAAAAGAACGATAAACAGTACCGGAAGAACGAAAAATACCAGAGGAATCATCATTTTGACTGGTGCTTTCATGGCTTTTTCTTCGGCTCGTTGTCTTCTTTTTATCCGCAATTCTTCGGATTGCGCTTTTAAGACATGATTGATGGGAATTCCCAATTGTTCAGCCTGAATAATTGAACCAACAAAGGTTTTTAATTCTTCAACCGAATTACGATCAGCCAAGCTTTTGAGGGCATCTTTACGGGGCTTTCCATAGTTAATCTCAGAATGAACAATATTCAGTTCGGTAACCAGAACGCCACTTAAACGCTCGCCAATTTTAATAAGTGCCGAATCAAAACCCAGTCCTGCTTCCATGGTGACACACAGGATATCCATAATATCCGGCAATTCATTGGAAATAGCCCCCTGACGTTTATTTATTTTGAGTTTCAAAAAAACAACCGGTGCGATAATCCCCAATAACATACAGACGAAAACGAATAATAATTCATTTAAAATATTCCAGCGGGTGAACAAAGTTATAAAAAATGCACCAATAAAAAAGCCACCAAAAACAACAATCCGGATCGCATTGTATTCATTGACGGCAAGTTGAAGTCCGGCGAGTCTGAGATTTGTCTCGGTTTTTTTATTTGTGGCACTCCCTTTTTTAGGAAACAGCGATGATATTTTTTTAATTAACGATTGGTAAATGGGCAGAATGACCCGTTGAAAAAAAGGTTTCTCAAACTCATCATCAAGATCGTTTTTATTTCTTTTCTTTATCGAACCGAGTCTTTTCCTTTTGGTATCGGCAATGCTTGCCTGATTGTAAAAGATGATTAGTATCAGGATAAAAATCAGTGCTGAAACACTGATCACCAAAAAAAACATCTGTATCACCTCATTTCTTTACGCATTTAATCGCTAAAATTTTATGTTGACGATTCTTCGGATAATCAAGTAGCCAATTACTTCCATGACAATGGCAATGACTACCATGGCAATACCGAGATTGGATTCAAAGAATATGGTTACATAATCGGGATTAAATAACAAAAACACAAGAATAATCACCAAGGGCATTAAACCCACCACAAGACCTGAGGTTCTGGCAGTCGCTGTCAATACTTTGATCTCATTTTTTATTTTAAACCGTTCTTTGATGGTTCCCGAAATATTGGTTAGAATTTCTGAGAGATTCCCGCCGGTCTGGCGCTGTATCAGAATTGCTGACACAATCATCATGAAATTCTGACTGCCAATTTTATCAGATAGCCGGGTTAAAGACGTTTCAATGGAGCTACCTAATTTTAATTCCTTAACAACCCGGCCAAATTCTTCCGAAATGGGGTTTGGCATTTCAGTTGAAATGCTGACTAACGCCTGCTGAAAGGTGAGACCAGCTTTCAAACAACTGCTCATGATGCTGATGGCATCAATTAGTTGCTGTTCAAACAGTTCGACTCGAGTTACCCGTTTTTTATTCACATAAAGCGGCGGAACCAATAGCCCAAATAGCAGTAAGATAATTGAAAAGATAATATTCCCGCCCAGCATAAACACCAGGGTTGAGGGAATCATCGCCAAACCAATCCAAAGCAGCAGAAATTCGGAAGGTCTGATCAGAATACCAGACATTGACAAATCATTTTCCAATTTTTTAAGCACCTTGTGTTTGGATTTTTCCCGACTTTTTCGGGCTTTTTTTAAATTTGTCAAGTCAGTGGCACTCAGGCTGGTCAGGCCGTTAAACCGTTTTTGCATCTGGCGTTGATCCGCCGAAATGGCGTAAAGCAACAGCAATACCAGAAAAAATACGGTCAGCATTATTAAAAAGGTGACGATGATAGCATTCATTGCATTACTCCATATAAACTCATTTACTCGATGAACCAATCATCATTAATCATCACACCATTATGAGCAATTTTCTCTAAACAACGGGGTTTGATCCCCATGCTTTTAAAGCGCCCTTTGAATTTTCCCTCGGTGTCCAATTGTCCGGTCATTTCATAGCTGAAAATATCCTGCATAACAATGACATCCCCTTCAAGCCCCGTAACCTCCGTAATATTAACAACCTTTCGGGTTCCATCCCGGAGTCGGGATTGCTGGATGATGATATCAATGGCTGAGGTCGTCTGATCCCGGATTGCCCGCAAGGGTAAATCCATCCCCGACATCAAAACCATCGTCTCGATACGGGACAGGGAGTCTCTTGGTGAATTGGCATGAATGGTGGTCAATGAACCGTCATGGCCGGTGTTCATGGCCTGAAGCATATCGATGGTTTCTGCCGAACGAACCTCTCCGACAATGATCCGATCCGGCCGCATTCGCAGGGCATTGACGACCAGTTCCCGAATTGAGACCTTTCCTCGTCCTTCCAGATTGGATGGCCGACTTTCCAGGGTAATCACATGATCCTGTAACAGCCGCAGTTCGGCCGAGTCCTCAATGGTGATAATCCGTTCATTATCTGGAATAAAGCTGGAGAGTACATTGAGCATGGTTGTTTTTCCGCTGCCGGTTCCGCCTGATACGATAATGTTCAGTTTGCCCTTAACACAGGCTTCCAAAAACGACAGCATTTTTTTTGATATTGATCCAAAACCCAATAATTGATCAGTGGTAATTGGTTTTTTGGAGAATTTTCGAATGGTAATAACCGGCCCGACCAGAGAAAGTGGTGGAATCACCACATTGACCCGGGAACCATCTTTTAACCGGGCATCGACCATCGGACTGGACTCATCGATGTGTCGGCCTACCGAAGATACAATCCGGTCAATCACGTTCATCACATGCTGATTGTCCTTGAAGACCACCGGCGATAATTGAATCTTCCCCTTTTTTTCAATATAGACCCGGTTATAACCGTTAACCATGATCTCGGAAATATCTGGATCATTTAAAAGCACTTCCAGCGGTCCATAGCCGATAATCTCATTGAGTAATTCTTCGGTAATACGGCTGCGATCCAGGCGGTTGACATTTTCCGCTTCAACCGCCATGACATTTTCCAGGATTCGCAGGATTTCGATGGGATTTTCTTTGCCGACCGTGTCAACCTTGCTGCTATTGATTTCATTAATTACTTCCTGATGAACCCGATTCTTCAGATCCTGATGGATATCAACATGTATAATGTCTTTTTTTCCTTCTTCCTGGGCCTTGTCTTTTTGTCCCAGCCGTTGTTGTTCCATTCTTTCCAGCAGTCCCATTTTTTTACCTCATTTATTGATTCTTTCTTTTTAACTGACTCGATGGTCAATCGTATTGACGATATTTTGCGCCAGTTTTTTTAGGTTCTTGCTAATTTCCGACTTGGGTGCGTCCAAGACAACGGGGATTCCCTTGTTATGAGCGGTTGTCGCTGTCTTGAAATCAAAAACGACGGTATTTTTAACCGGTTCATTTAAAACCCGCTGCATATCCTTTAAGCTGATCAATCCCTTTGTTACCCGATTGATCACCAGTTCCGTTTTTTCTTTCTGTTGCAGGGACTCTAGAATATTAAGGGTAATTTTGGTGTTGCGCAAGGTTGAGATATCCTGAACAGTAATTAACAGTACCAGGTTTGAATTCTCGATGGCTGCCATGGTAATGTCACTAAACACCGGTGCGGTATCAATCAGAATATAGTCATAAAAGGGCCGCATGGTATTAATCATGGTTTCGATGTTTTTAGGGGTTACATATTCGGCATATTCTGGACTTTTGGGGGCGCAGACAATACTGACCCCGGAAAAATGCAAGGCCATCATCCGTTTGATGGCGTCAATATCACCGGCATCGTTGCCCTGGGATAATTCAGAAATTGTATCCTTCGGGTCAATATCAAAGTAAACATTGACATCCCCAAATTGGAGATCAGCATCGATTACCGCGACCTTTTTACCCATTTTTGCCAGCGATACCGCTAAATTTATGGCAATGGTTGTCTTGCCAATCCCGCCTTTGGCACCAAATACCGTAATTATCCGGGATTGCATATTATTGGATGCCGTGATATCGGCATTTTCCAAACGGGATTTTTCCATGTAATGAGCCAATTCGATGTTTTCCTGTAACGTTTCAGCATCAATGGGGAACTGTAGTACTTTGCGGATCCCGGCCAACATGACTTTTTCGATCATGCTTACATCAAAACTGTCACAGATAAGAATTACTGCACATCCGGGAATTCGGATATATATTTTTTCAGCCAAATCGATGGCTGCTTTGTAGTCATCTTCACATTGAATAATCAGCACATGGGGTTTCAAACTGATGGCTTTCTCCAGAACATTTTCATCCTGTTTTGAGAAACCGATAAATGCCACGCTGTCACTGCGAAGCAGGCTTTTAATTTCATAGATCCGATTGTCATTATTTCCGACAATCATTACCTTTATCTTTTCCATGGCGTTTACCCCATTTTTTTCTATAATATATGAATTATTATTTATTGCCGAATTAGATTAAGGCATGAACGGCTTTGGACCCAAAATGGCCTTGTCAACTGGTGAGCGGAGTACCAGACGATACTTCGGTGTTTGATCGATTGACAGCGCATAGGTAACTTTCTCGACCTCAGTTGCTGGCACCGATACCGTTACTGAGGTGTATTCCCCGCCTTTGTCGCCAGTGCTTATTGGGCCAATTTCCAGGATTTCGATATTCTCGACAACGTACTCAGATACAATTGTTTTATCCTGTTTAATCCAGATGGTCACAAGATCAACATGATCCCCCTTGGTTAAATACCCGGCAACCCCTTTTTCTTCATCGACCAGAATGGTCAGCGCCCGATAATTCGGTTCGATGGCGTAGGATAAATTATTATTTTCCTGATTGGTATCACTTAAACGACTGGTTAGGATCTGTTCATTGGCCTCAATGTTTTCCTTGGTGATCCGCCCCAGTACATCCTCCGGATTAGCAATTGACAGTTGGTGAACCACCTCAATTGGTACTTCTTCGGTTGTTAGCATCTCTTTTTCAATGACGGTTCCCTTGGGAATGGCCTGAGTTGCCAAAACAACGGGCTGTGTCGCCTGGTCTTTGCCTTTTTGCAGGGAGATTGCAAATTGAAAAACTGCAAATCCGGTGATCACCGATACGATCAATGCAATTATTACGAGTTTTTTCATCGATTTCTCCATTCAACTGATTAATGGGTTTATATATGATATCTACCCATAATACCGATATTTATTAATTATTCGGATAGGATCAGGTTATATAATCCAAAATCCCCTTCGGTTCCTTCTCCGACATTGTTTCCTGAAGAGGCACCATTTGATACCATATTTAAAAAGGAACCGGTGATGTAGCCATCATTTGTTTGATTTTCCAGTAAAAATGCAGCAAAACCTTCGACGACTACGGTTTTTTTGTCTGAACCAAAAGAATAAACAGGTACTTTTACAATTCTCGGGCAAGATGGCTCGAAATTTTCGGCGGTACAACCGGAACCGCCAACTTGAGCGCCAAAATGGGTACAGGCACTGTAACGTTCTTCAAATCCCTGATAAGTTGGACCCACCATATTTCCACTTTCTTCCAGAAGGACATCGCCAACGCTGATTTCGCCAGCGTAACCCTGCGAAATCCAGATCCGATAATCACTGGCTCCGCCACCTTGTCCATCCAGATCTAGGGCCCCAAAGAAAGATGTTGATCCGCCATGAACCCCATATTTTAGCGTAACATGTGTTAAATTGTTGTTGGTAATTCGGGATTCAATTTCTTCTTTAGTCAAGCCAATGGGAACAACTCCTGTCGTTCGATTTATCGGTGATAGCTTTGCCACCGCACTTCTGGAAAGATCCAAATAATCAATCCCAAATATTTTAGCAAAGTACATCGGTACGGAATTATCAACAACTACTTTTATCTCAGTGTATTGGCCATTTCTGACCTTACCCAGAATAACATCATCTTGAGTTAGGTCTTCAAATCCGTTCAGACTGGCATAATTGATGGCACTGTTTTTAATCTGATTTACTTTTGTCGTATTGCCGATTGGAACCGGTAGCAACCGCCCGGATGAATACACGGCTGCATCCGCAGCTTTTTGTTGCTCTCCCGTGCTTAAAAAAGCCAACCCCAGATCAATAACTAATGCCAGCATTCCCATAATAAATACCATCGAAACGGCCACAATAATCAACGCATCACCTTGTTCGGATTTTTTTATCCGTCTAAAGGGAATTTTTTTTAATAAGTTAATTATCAGTCTCATTTATTCCACCTTCATGGTACAGGATGAAGAAAGATTCATGGTTTCACCCTGAACAAAGACGCCAACAATTGGGGTCAATATATTCACATCATCACTGATCACGATGATTACATCACCAAGACGGGGGTTTGATGTATTTGTAAAGGTGATGCTGATGTCCACAGTATCGGCAATATTCTCTGGCGTAATTGTCCGAATATGCTCTTCAATTGCTGTCTTACTGGTTGAATGAACGATTGCATAGCGTGCGCCTTCTCTTGCGGCATAATCAATGCTGTTCTGATTCATAAACAGCCAACCAAAATCGATGATTGCGCACAAAATCATAATCAAAATTGGCAGGGTGATAGCAAGTTCAACAATCGCTTGCCCGTCTTCTTTTTTTATCCGTTTGATTATGTTTGCAAACATATTTCCTCCCTGATCATTCATCCTGAAGATCTGATTTATTTAACGGTAACTAGAGCAGATCGTTTAACCGATTAAAAAAGGCATATTGATTACGTCCGGCAGAAATCTCCACTTTGACGTTGCCAATATGCCACTGGTTTCTTCACAGTAAACACAATAACTACCCGTAGGCTTTATGCTGCTAATTGGGTTCCGATATCCGTAAAGAATTGACCAATTTGAGGGCCCAGTAACCAGATGGCAGCAATGGCAGCCAATGCAATCCCGGCAATAATCAAACCATACTCAACCATACCCTGTCCATCTTCTTCTCTAATCATGCGTGATAATCCGTTTTTCATTTTATTTTCTCCTTTAATTTAGTATCTTCAATAAATTTCTATTTTATGCGGCTAATTGAGTACCGATATCGGTAAAGAACTGACCAATTTGTGGACCCAGTAACCAGATGGCAGCAATGGCAGCCAATGCAATCCCGGCAATAATCAAACCGTACTCAACCATACCCTGTCCATCTTCTTCTCTGATCATGCGTGACAATCCGTTTTTCATTTCTTTAGTCTCCTTTAAATTTTTTTAAATCGTGCTTAATTTCTTGAACAGTCTACTTCATTATGCAGCCATCTGCGTGCCGATATCCGTAAAGAATTGACTGATTTGCGGCCCCAGCAGCCAAATGGCGGCAATGGCAGCCAATGCAATCCCGGCAATAATCAAGCCATACTCAACCATACCCTGTCCGTCTTCTTCTCTGATCATGTGCATCAATTGATTTCTCATTTCAGTTTCTCCTTCAATATTTATATTTGTTAGTCAAACTAATTAGAATCATTATGCTGCTAACTGAGTGCCGATATCTGTAAACATTTGCCCAATTTGCGGCCCCAGCAGCCAAATGGCGGCAATGGCAGCCAATGCAATCCCTGCGATAATTAAGCCATATTCAACCATGCCCTGTCCATCTTCTTCTCTGATCATGCGTGATAATCCTTTTTTCATTTTTTCTTCTCCCTTTTAAAAATTTTTCGTAATCGTTACCAAGTAAACCTTGCTTTAAAACAATATTCCAAAATCTATCAGATAACTTGTATTGATAAGATTTAAAATTAATACGGATACAAAACTGGAAGCCATAAATGGTCCTAGGGCGACCTTTGATTTCAAATTACCTTTTCGTCTAATGATCAGGTAAGCTGTGTAGATCATCAGAAAGAAAGTCATTATCATAATCGCAGAAATTATTCCATAAACGCCCAAACAAAAACCAACTGCAGCGGCATATTTTACGTCTCCCCAACCAGCGCCCTTTCCAATTATTGCTGGTAAAAAGAATATAATAAAACCAATTACTAAACCAAAGATATTCATCCCAATACTGGTAATGGGTTGCCCGGTAATGATGAAGGCACCTCCCACGAATAACGTCATTAACACCAGCTCATTGGGGATTTTTTTGATGCTGATGTCTACAGCAGAAAGGATGACACAGATTGAAAAGAGCAACATACATTCCAATGTTTTTGGTTCAAGTCCGTTGAGCTTTACAAAGACCAACCAGATAGTTGCATTAAGCATCGCCCAAAAGATTGTTTTTGTAACACTGCCGGATAACTGATGGTTGGTTATGGTCTTGACTCTCTGACTGATTAAAAAAGCAGTCGTTTTTTTCATCAATACGCCAGTCACTGCTCCAATTATAAAGACTTCTGCAGTTATCAGTAATTGATCCATCAGCTTCCTCCATTATTTTTTGTAATAAAAAAGCAACGATTTGCTCGTTGCATTAAAGGCGAACTAAATACACCTATAACCTGCAACTGGCTGTCATATAAATACTTATTTAGACCCTATAGCTTTGCGTCCTTACCTTTCGATAAGTTTGCCAAATATTAAATTAACCAACAACTAAATCGTATAGAATAAAAAAACAACGCATTGACACGTTGCATTATAATCATCATTTAAAAATGAGGCTGTGCAACTGGCTGTCATATAAATAATTACTTAGACCCTAAAGCTTTGCGTCCTTACCTTTCGATAAGTTTGCTAAATATTCTATTGGCATCATGATAAGGCATATATTATCAATTGTCAAGTGAATATTTTGCTAATTATTTTTTTATTGTATTTATAGCAGTAATATTTTGATCAAAATGCTTTAAGTTGTTACTGAAATCAAATACAGAACATTCATTATATGCGCCGATGTTTCTTGTGTATCACTCGACTTTTGATTAATATTGTTGTGCGATTTTGTGATATTATTATCAATCATCTATTGTATTATAATAAACTAATATTGATGCCGTTTTTTCACTGATCAATGTTCATTCGTTAAAATTGTTTATCAATACAGAGTCAATGATCAAAATATTCTGTATTGATTTATACGATATATAATTTAAAAGAACGCTTTATTTTCGGACATCAAAATCCCATAGAGATTTCTTAATGAATGTTTAATAATAATTGACAGATACTCCAAATTATGCTATTTTTAACTACAGTTAGTCATATCTAACATAGAAGGATGGAGGGCACCTAATGAGCATTGTTATTATTGGCGGAAATGATCGCATGATTTATCAATATAAAGATTTGTGCAAAGAGTATAATTGTCGGGCTAAGGTTTTCACCCAAATGCAGGGTGCGATGAAAAAGAAAATCGGCGTCCCAGATTTGATTGTTTTATTTACGGGGACGGTTTCTCATAAAATGGTAAACTGTGCGACCGATGAAGCAAAAAGACTGAATTTGCCCCTGGCACGGTCACACAGCAGCAGTTTGGCTGCATTACGCAACATTTTGGAAGAGCATTGTGCTCACTGTGAGAATTGCGATGGCTGTGTTTTAAAATTGCAGACCCGGAAGATGTAGTCATGAGTAAGTTTGAGAGAGAATTGATACGCCACTGCTCGCCTACATTAGCCGGAATGAAAACTGGTAATTTATTCAGTTATCCATTTACCAGCTATTGCCAACTCGCAGAGCAGCTGGATCAGTGTAATGATATGTTGAATGCTCGTGGGGTCTATCTGGAGGTACTGAGGATAAATGCCAGTCGGGTTTTAATCTATGTTTATCGTCAAAGTCGACTGCTCAAAGACTTTTTATGTCCTCGGGTGGACAGCTTTCTTCAGGCTATTGGTTATCATACCGATGATTTGAAGTCTTGCCTGGAATTTTTATCCAAACGGATTCAAAATTCCAGTGAATTCCCCCACGAGATTGGCTTGTTTTTAAGTTATCCGTTTGAAGATGTTCAGGGATTTATCGAGCATCAAGGAAAAAACTGTAAATATTGTGGTTGCTGGAAAGTATATTGCAACGAAAACGAAACAATCAAACTTTTCAACAAATATAAAAAATGTACGCAAGCTTACTATCAACGATTGCTCAGTGGATCATCCCTTATGAGATTGACTGTTGCTGCCTAACTAAAAAATTGGACTGTTGTGATTGCTTTGTGAAAGGCCATCCATCAGATATTGTCGAAAATGAATGGCCTTTAAAAAATTGGGTTAATCAGATCATTTACAAGTTTATTTTTCAGTGGCTATTTCAAAGATATGATTAAAAATGTTTTCTGCCGCTGCTGAATCCAGCGGTTTACTGAAAAGATAGCCCTGAATATAGTCACAACCACCACGCTTTAATTGCCAATATTGATCCCAATCTTCGATTCCCTCTGCGGTGATTTCCAGTTTTAGACTATGTGCCAGTGAAATTAGACTATCCATGACCTGATTGTTTTTGAGGTTTAGAAACTTTTCATTGATGGATTTATCCAACTTAACTTTATCCACCGGTATATATGTCAGGTAATTCAGAGACGAATAGCCGGTACCAAAGTCATCCAGGGCGATTTTGAAACCAGCATCTTTTAATCCCTGCAAAAAAAGCATGGTCTCAGTATCATTCTCCAGCAAAATGCTTTCTGTAATTTCGATTTCAATCATTTCTGGTTTAACTGCATGAGTCGTTATGAGTTGCCCCAGATATACGATAAAATCTTTATCCTTCAATTGTTTACTGGAATAATTAATCGCAATTATTTTTTCTCCGAGCCCCATATCTCGCCACTTCGCAAATTGTTCAATCGCAGTTTTAGCAACCCAACGCCCAATATTAATAATCAGACCAGTATCTTCTGCAACTGGGATAAACTGATCTGGTCGGATATTATGATCTTTAAATCGCAATAATGCTTCGAACCCATGAATTTGAGCTGAGCACAAGTCGACTTGTGGCTGATAGAGAAGTTTGAAACCATCTGTTTCTAAGGCTTCTCGAATAATCGCTTCTATTTCGATTCGGGTATTAATAATATCTTTCATTTCAGAGTAATAAAAGATGTAGTTGTTTTTACCGCTATGTTTAACATGGTACATCGCTGTATCGGCATTCATTATAATTTGATTGATATCACAACTGTCATCCGGAAAACAGGTTAAGCCCATACTGATATTGATATTATTGGCTTTGCCGTTGAGTACAAATGCTTTGTCAAAGGCTGCTTTTGTAGTTTGAGCGAATTTTTCAACTTCCTGCGTTCCATTAACATTTTTTATTAAAATCAGGAACTCATCACCGCCAAAACGGGAAACAAACGTCTTTTTATTAGAAATGTGACTGAGTCGATGGGCAATCATTTTTAAGATCTCATCACCATAGACGTGTCCCTGGGTATCATTGATCGCTTTAAAGTTATCGATATCAAACAATAAAACGGCTCCAGGTTTGCCAGAGTCCAGTGCATCTGCGAGTTTTTCTAAAAAACTCATTCGATTTGGCAAATCGGTTAAAAAATCATGGGTCGCAAGGTATTCAATATAATCTTCCTGTTCCTTCATTCGTGTCGTATCCATAAGAATTCCATGAATTTGTTTAATAACACCATTGCCCTGGGATATTCCTCTGCCCCGGAATAGTATCCATTTTACTTTATTATTCTCATCGTTAATGGGAATCTGAATATCAATCTCATTTTTACGCCCAGCGCAATACGACTGTATTTCGGATAATAATCTGTTTTTGTGTTCCGGATCGGTTAATCGACTCAATAAATCTTCAAATTTTTCGTTTTCATTAAGGATTCGAGTGACATTAGAAAAATTATCAGATATTAGAATTTCATTGGTATCTAAATCCAATTCCCAAACTGCACTATTTGTAATTTCTGTAGCAATGGCGTATTTCTGATTCAGGATTCCGACCTCTTTGAGACTATTTTCGATGACTTCATACTGTGCTCTCAATCTGTCTTCTGTTTTTTCAAGATGATCATTGCTTATTTTCAGTCGCTCATAACTTTCTTGTAATTGTTTTTGAATGGCACGCCGTTTTAAATTATCGACGATAAGAATGAATGAAACAATTAAAAGAAAAAGTATTAGAACCCCGATACTAACAAATAATTCTCGATATTTTTCCAGGAGAGAAGGTTCTTTATTAATTAAAACAGCATTTTGAGGAATTAGCGACTCAGAGATATTGAATTTTTTAATGAGGTCATAATCAAATATATAGTAATAGGGTGTATCCTCAATAAGACCCATTGATTCCACGGACTTGCCATTTAATATATCCATGATCAAATTGCCAGAGATCCGTCCAAAGGCCTCATAGTCAATCAGTTTTCCGCCCAATATGCCTTCACCAATTCCGCCAATACTGGTTCGATAGACCGGTATGCTGGTATGGTCTTTTAAAAATTGATACTGATCGCTTAAGTCTTTGACAACACCGTTTTTGTCCTGATTCATACTCAGGTATAAAAGAATTGCATCGTTATCCAGCTTTTTAAGAACTTCCCCAAACTCAGAAAAGGTATAATCCGATACGTTTAAGACCCGAAAATCAAGATTATCGAATTCACTTTGAGTGGCCAGAAATTGCCCCTGATCACCTTGCCCGGTCAGGGATGAGTCCACAATACCAATAACTTGGGAAGCTTTAGGATTAAATTTATGGGCGATTTTAATCGTTTCGACCATTGAAAATTTTTCGAACATTCCGGTAAAATAAGGGCTTTCGGCCGCTGACTTTCCCCGGTCGAAGTCATTGATTCCGAAAAACACAACTGGTATTTGGGGAAACAGCGTGTCGTGATAATCGATCATAAACTGCAAGGCATTATCATCCCCAACGAGCACGGCGTCATAGGGCGGCAGATTTTTTAATTTATAAGCAAGATTTTCATAAAACAGTTGTTTATTCTCCGCAGTATCCAGCCGCTTAGTATCCATATATTCAATATCCAGACTGACTTTCTCATCAAGCGCAGACTGAATCCCCTTAATTTGCAGCGGAACCGTTGGGAAATTTTCACTGTATGAACTGATAAACAACACCCGCTTATTCTCATTAAGGGCATGGCCAATCATTGGAAAACAGAGCAACAAAACCAGGATCGTAAAAACAACTCCCCATATTGCTGAAATGGTGATTTTTTTAAAATGAATTTTCATGGTGAGCTCTCCTTCGCTTCGATCAATTCGTACGATTCCGGTACGGATAAGGATTTGATAATTTCTAAACCCCAATACGCTGCATCATGCTATTGCGGTTTATTTAAAACAAATCGACGACTCATTGCAAATACTACTGCCAATAGCAGCAAGCCAAGTGATGCGATCATAAACTTGATACTTATATCATTGTCAGGGATCTGGAGCGATATCCAATCAAAGATTAAGGGTGAGACAAACATTCCTAAATTGACCGCTGCCGTTACCAATGCAATGGCAGTGGATTGCTTCTCTTTTTTTACTGCGTTGGCGGCCAGATAAATTCCTGTAGGCATAACAACACCAATTCCAAAACCGATAAAAAGAGCGGCAACACAGATACTGACTAATGATCCCAGAAAAAATATTAGGCTCATTCCCAGTCCCACAACTGCGATTCCGACGCTTATAGTCATTGTTTTTAGGCGGTGGATGATATGGCTGTAACGAAAACCGGTGATCATTCCGGCTGCTGATATCAGGGTGTTGATGATACCGCTAAGCGTCGCATCCCCATAGCTCTTGCTCACCACCAGCAGCGCTATGTTAGTCTGAAAAACAAAAAAGCAGCTGCCAAATAAAAAGATGATCAGGGCAATAAAATAGACGGCACTATTTAGTTTCGCAGAGCGATTTGTTGCTTTTAGATGGGTCGCTGGAAGCGGCTGATCATGGGGCAGGTATTTTATTACAATCAGCAGAATCGGTAGAAAAGCCAGATAAACCAGATAAGCTGCATTCCATTTTATATTAGCAAGAAGACCGGAGGTAAACAGCAGCACCATACTACCGCCGTTAAGAAAAGCCGATTGAAGTCCCATCATCGCCCCGCTTTCTTCGCCAGAAAAATAAACAGTGATTAAAGCCAGGGTCATGGTTGCATTAATTCCTTGAGCGACACCAATTAAAACACTGGAAAGCCATAAATATTCAATCGCCAGCGGCCCCAGGATCAATCCCATTAATCCGCCAGAGAGCCCACAAGTGAGACTAAAAATGACAAGACTCTTTTTTGAGATCCGCATCGAGAGTGGACCTGCCGCAAATGCAAAAATAAGCCCCAATAACGCCGGTAGGGTCAAAACCATTTGGATCATGGTTTCTGACACATCGGGATAATGCTGTTCAATATCGGCAAGAATGGCGGAAGCGGTCATTGATATCATTAAAAGTGATGCAACTGATAAAATAGCCAGTTTGATTCGTTTTTTCTCCAATAGCGACTCCATATCTCAGTACAAATTAGAATAGTATTTTAATATGATTCTTACCCCCGATAGGATCAAATATTCGAAGGTTCTAGCCCGATAATGCTTTTCATTTCGGATGATGACAATCGTTTTTCATAGCCCCCTTCCACTTAACCAGAAATTAGTTAAAAAAAAGAGAGGTACTCCCTCTCTTATCATGGCAAACTTTTTACTTCCGGATGATTTCAATTTTATAGCCGTCCGGGTCAGTAATAAAATAATAACGGGGTTTACCATCACCACTTAAACCTTTTGGCTCAGTGGGTTGGTAGCCCTTTGCGTCGTGCGCAGCCCAGGATGCTTCAAGATCATCAACCACGACGGCTAAATGACCGTAGGCAGTGCCCAAATCATAGGGAACAACCTGACCATAGTTATAGGTCAGTTCCAACTGATGACCGTTGGGATCGCCGTCGCCTAAAAACACCAGCGTAAACTCATAGGTCGGTTCGTCCCGTCGTCGTACTTCCTCAAATCCCAGCGCTTCTTTGTAAAACGCCAGAGAGCGGTTTAAATCCAATACCCGAATCATTGTATGCGCCATTTTGTAGTTTCCCATCATAATCTCCTTTTTAATTTATATTTTTCCTATTTTTCCAACTGATTTAGGGGTTGAGCATGGTTTTATAAAAAGCATAGGCTTTGGAAGATTTCCCGATGCAACAGCTGATATAATGATCCAGCAGATCACTAATTTTTACGGCTTCAGCTGGGTCGATCTCCCGGTCTTTGAGCTGTTTAATCGGTTGTTTTAAAAAGTCCCGGAGTAATTCCAGCATGGCGGGGTTTAGCTTATAGAGATAGCCCGGGCTTTGTTCCCGGCAGTTACGGCAGACAACACCGCTTTGTTCAATACTGAAGTGGCTTAACGCCTGATCATGATGACAACCCATGCACGTCTCCAGAACAGGACGATAGCCTAAGTAGCTGACCAGCTTCATTTGAAAGGCTCCGACCAGAACCAGGTCGTTTCTGGCTTTGCCACCAGAAATGTAGTACAACACATGGAGCAGTAATTTTAATATCTCTGGACTTTTCTGATAAAATTCGTAGGCGTTATACATCAAGTCCAGTAAATATGAAGCCAGGGCCATTTTGGTCAGATCATTCCGCAAGGGATAAAAGGCTTCAATTAAGTTCGACTGATTGATAATGCCAAAATTCTTGCCTGGATAATAGACAAATTCACTATAAGCAAAAATTTGAGTGCTGGCTAAATGGCCGCTTTTCTGGCGGCGAACGCCTCGGGCAATGCATTGGATCTTGCCCTCATCTTCGGTAAAAATGGTCAGAATCTTATCCTGTTCTTTGTAGGGCTGTTCCCTGATGACCAGGCCTTTTGTTTTAATCAGTGCCATATTGCTCCAAACGGAAAGATTTATTCAAAATAGCCTAAATCTTTCAGATCAAAATTCTTATCCCGCCAATCCGTGCGAACCTTCACCCAAAGCTGCAGATTGATTTGGGTTTTGAGGAAAAATTCAATATCTTTACGGGCTTGTGAGCCAATCTTGGTCAGCATCGAGCCACCCTTGCCGATCAGGATGCCCTTGTGCGTTTTGCGCTCACAGAAAATGGTAGCTTCGATGTCAATAATATCCTTCCCTTTTCGGGGTTTCATGGCTGTCACTTCGACAGCAATACCGTGGGGAACCTCATCATTTAATAGGTTAAGGATTTTTTCCCGGATCAGCTCCTGGACAATCCAGCGTTCGGATTGATCAATAATCATATCAGCGGGGAAAAACATCGGTCCCGGACTGAGCAGGTCGGTTATCAGATCCAGCAGTTCTTTAACACCATCTCCGGTAACCGCCGAAATCGGAATAATGGCTTTAAGAAAATCGTATTTTTGATATGCCGCAATGGTGATTAGCAGTTCTTCTTTGGGCAACAAATCAATTTTATTGATGACTAAAACAACCGGGGTCTTGCTGGCTCCCAGCTTCTCCAGAATATACTGATCGCCGGGCCCAATTTTTGTTTCGGGCTCAACCAGGTATAAAACCACATCCACATCAGCAACGGTATTTTCCGCCGCTTTTTGCATGTAGTCACCTAACCGGTTTTTGGGACGGTGCATTCCCGGAGTGTCAATAAAAACCATCTGGGCCTGCTCATCGGTATAAATACAACGAATTGCATTGCGGGTGGTTTGGGGTTTGGCCGAAGTAATCACCAGTTTCTCCCCCATGATATTATTAAGCAAGGTCGATTTTCCGACATTCGCACGACCGACGATGCTGATAAAGCCGGATTTAAAGTTTTTGTTCATTATTCACATTCTTTCTCTGGTTAAAAAAACCAATTGATAATTTTTGGTAAAAAGATAATCAGCCCGACGCATATTGACATGATGGCCGCTACCATTACGGCTCCGGCGGCGGTGTCTTTGGCAACCTTGGCCAGATGATGGTATTCTTCGGTATAAAGGTCCACCAGGGTTTCAATGGCGGTATTGATAATTTCGAGGATAAAAACAAAGCCAATTACAATCACCAGCGCCAGCCATTCATAGTTTTCGATTTTAAAGATAAAACCGCAGGCCACCGCCAATAAACCGATGCCAAAGTGAATGCGCATATTCGGCTGGGTTTTGAGGGTGTGTAAAATACCTTCAATGGCAAAAGAAAAACTCTTTTGTAGCTTTCGTCTGATCGTTCCCACCTCCTGATTCATTTGCTTGATAGAAGGATGCGACTGGGGCGAGGCGTTAGTCGTCACCCATAATTTCTTTTTCAATACGACGCATCACCGATTTTTCATCATCTTCCAGATGGTCATAACCCAACAGGTGCAATACACTGTGCACCGACAGATAGGAAAGCTCCCGGGTGAGGGTATTCCCGTATTCTTTGGCCTGGGCTTTTGCCTGCTGGATGCAGATCACAATATCACCGAGTAACAGAGGCAGAAGCGGATTGTCTTTGATAATTGACTCCCGATTATTCATGAAATCTTCATACATCGGAAAGGATAGGACATCGGTGACAGCATCTTTATCCCGGTACTCCCGATTCAGATCTTTTATTTCGGAGGTGCTGACAAATGAAAAACTTACTTCACACTCCACCTCAATTTCCTGGTGAAGCAGCGTTCGCACCATTGCGTCTTCGACCTCTTCCAATACCGTTTCATCTATTTCAAAATCACTACGGTTATCATAAGCGACTACAAGCATTTTAGTTCCTCTCTAATTTTATCATTTCTTTTTTTTATGGGCGGCTTTGGTTTTCGCTTCGGCTCGTGCAGCCGCCCGCATGGCGGATTTTTTGGCATCCGTCAAGGGAGTTGGGTGTGAAATCAGTTCATCATAGGGTGGGGTGGTCATATGGGATAGCATTCCAAAGCCATGGTTATAATCAATCATCGTGATACTTCCCAATTTAATGTCAAAATGCCATTTACAGTCCAGTGGCAGATTCAGCATATTGGTCAACATGCCGTGGATTGTACCACCGTGAGCCACCATCAGAACCGTTTCGCCTTCGGTTAGTTCGGTTAAAAATTCGGCGCAAAGATCATGATATTCCCGTTGACTCTGACCCTGGGGGACTCTGTAATTTATATAATTTGCCATCCATTGATCCCATTCTGACTGGAAAATTTCGATGCATTCGTCCCGGGTTTTTCCTTCAAATATCCCGAAGTTAAATTCCCGCAGACGGTGGTCGACCAAAATTTCTTTCCCGGTTTCTGCCCCTACAGCCTGGGCAATTTTGTAAGCCCGGGTCGTTGGACTGGCAAAGATTTTATCAAATGCCAGTTTCTTATCCAAGGCAATCAATTCTTCCACCAGAATTTCTTTCATAGCCTCGCCCCGGGGCGTATAGTCGGATTCGGTGTGGCCATTGAGGCGATGTTCCACATTTCCAAAAGTTTCTACATGTCTAACCAATACAAGTTTCATTTATTCGTCCTTATGTGATTTATATACTTCTTCTCTATTATAACTCATTTTAATCGGGGAAACCAAAATATTTTTGCCATCCCTGATTATTTTAGTTATAATTAAACCAGAACCTGAGAAAGGATATCACCATGGAAAAAATAAAAAAACAAGCACTCTTTGCTGATCTGGGGCTGGTAGCAGTGGCTTTTGTCTGGGGCAGCGGTTTTGTTGCGTCAAAAAACGCCCTGGACTCCATGTCACCGATGATGTTGATGACAGTCCGATTCGCCGTTGCCTCCCTGTTATCCGGATTTATTTTCCGGAAAAATTTAAAGAACCTCTCAAAAGATACAATTAAGGCCGGTTGTGTGATTGGCTTTTTTCTGTTCACTGCTTTTGCCGCCCAGATGATTGGTCTGCAATATATGCTGGCCGGAAAACAGGCCTTTTTAACGGCGACCAATGTGATTATGGTGCCCTTTATTTACTGGGCCGTCAAAAAACATCGGCCAGATCAGTATAATTTTGTAGCAGCTTTTATTATGCTGCTGGGGCTGGCCCTGTTGACCATCGATTTTTCGGTTGGATTTTCCTTTAATCCCGGGGATGCCCTTACCCTGTTGTGCGCCTTATTATACGCCTGTCATATTGTAGTGGTGGGGATTTACTCAAAAGAACATGATCCCATTGCCCTGACAGTGATTCAACTGGGTTTTGCGGCAATCGTATCCTTAGCCTATGTTTTACTAACTGGCGAATTTACCCTGGCGATCCCGATACCCGGTCTTATCAATGGCTTGTATCTGGGGATATTCTGTACCTTCCTAGCATTTTTAGGACAAACGGTGGCCCAAAAATATACCAATTCCACCCATGCCGCCATTATCCTTAGTCTTGAAGCGGTCTTTGGCAGTCTCTTATCGATCATGATCCTTGGCGAGGATTTTACGTTGATGATGTTTTTGGGCTGTCTGGTTATTTTTATGGGTATCCTCACCGCTGAAACCAAGTGGTCTTTTTTGAAAACAGCATTTCTTAAAACAAAACGGGATAATCCGGAAAAAATCACCGAGATTTAGCTTTTTCTTTACAGATTAATTCGCAATATGCTATGATTACCTCCAATCGCAAGAATAATTGCAAAGGAGGTTTTTTTTTGAAAACTCAATTTAATATTGGAAATCTGGAATTTTCCAAACCGATTGTCCAGGGAGGCATGGGGATCGGTGTTTCGCTTTCTAATCTGGCCGGTCATGTCTCAAAACTTGGCGGACTCGGTGTTTTATCGGCAGTGGAAATGGGTAGTGATTACCCTGACTATAAAAAAAATCCCAAGCTGGCCAATCGACAAGCAATGACGGATCACTTTAAACGAGCCAAAGCGATATCCGGCAATCGGCCCATTGGAATTAATATTATGGTGGCCTTGACCCAATACGAACAACTGGTCAAAGATGCTGTGCAAACCGGATATGATATCATTTTTGCCGGAGCAGGCCTGCCCCTAACCCTGCCGGAACTGACCCGCAATTCCTTAACCAGGATTGCTCCAATTATTTCATCAAAGCGCGTAGCCAAGCTGATCTTAAAACATTGGTGGCGTCACTACGAAGTTGCTCCCGATGCCATCGTTCTGGAAGGTCCCCTGGCGGGCGGTCATTTAGGTTTTAAAAATGAAGATCTGACTCCCGAACGGTTGGCTGAACAGGCGCTACCAACATTAATTCCCGGCGTATTGGAAGAAATCAAACCCTATGAGGATCTGGTTGGACGACACATCCCCCTAATCGCTGGTGGCGGAATTACTACAGCAGCCGATGTCCGGGAAACGCTGGCAGCTGGTGCCGATGCCGTTCAGATTGGTTCCCGCTTCGTTACCACCGACGAATGTGATGCCTCACAGGCCTTTAAAGAAGCCATGGTTAAAGCAACCAAAGCCGATATAGAGATTATTGTCAGTCCCGCTGGTTTGCCAGGCCGGGCCATTCACAACCGCTTTCTGGAAGAAGTCAAAGCTGGATTGCGACACCCCAAAAACTGTCCCATTAACTGCATCAAGAGTTGTGACTATAAAACGGCACCCTACTGTATTGGTTTGGCACTGATTGCCGGTAGAAAAGGTGATCTCGATAACGGTTATGTTTTTTCCGGGGCCAACGCCTATAAGATCTCTGAAATTACCACCGTGGAAGCCTTAATGAATGAATTAACCAGTGAGCTTGGTTAAAAAATTTTTTTTTAGAGAGCTATTAAATCTTAAGACCGCCTAAGAAACTGTCCAGAACCAGAGCTTTTCTTGACAAATATTTTTTTAGCGTTATAATTAGTTAGACAATCTAATAAATATGGAGGTGACCCTTTGGACTCTTTTTCTTCCCAACTCAACGCCGTTCTGGTTGATACATTCAATAATATTTTAAAGTTTGAAGAGGATTTACTCAAGCAATCGACAAATATTGATTTATCAATCAATGAAATGCATCTAATTGAGCATGTGGGAAAAAATACAAATGATGGAAGAACCATAAGTGATCTTGCCCAAAGTCTAAACATTACCCTACCCTCAGTAACAGTGGCCATTAATAAACTGGTCAAGAAGGGGTATGTAAAAAAAGAGAAAAGCAATACCGATGGACGAGTTGTGTACGTCCGCCTTACCGACAAGGGCTTGCGGATCGATAAAATTCACCAGTATTTTCATGTAAAAATGGTGAAAGATATTGCTAAAGAAATGACTGATGAAGAAAAAGAAGTTTTAATTCATGGCATGGAAAAATTAAATGGTTTTTTCAGAAAAAAATTATCAAGACTCGCTGACGAAAATGAGTCGTCCGAGCCTTGATGTTTGGAGGAACAAATGTCCTTTACAATTATCGGAACCGGTTCTGCGTTGCCCAAAACAATTCAGACCAATGAAGACCTCGCCCAGTTTCTGGATACGTCCCATGAGTGGATCGTTTCTCGAACTGGCATTGAAGCCAGGCATATTTGTGTCGATGAGTCCATTTTGGATATCGCCCTGGAAGCCAGTGTGAACGCTCTGGCAAACGCCCAAATCAAACCAACTGAGCTCGATCTGATTATCTGCCCCACTCTTGGCGGTGATACTGTCACCCCTTCTCTGGCCTGCCTGATTCAGGAACAACTTGGTGCGACCTGCCCCAGTTTTGACCTTAATGCGGCCTGTTCTGGCTTTGTCTATGGGCTGGACGTGGCTGATGCTTATTTTTCCCGCAATGGTGATATGAAAATTTTAGTCATTGCGGTGGATGCAATGTCCAAACTGGTGGACTGGCAGGATCGGGCCACCGCCGTTCTTTTTGGCGATGGTGCCGGTGCGACGGTGCTGACCAGCGGCGACAGCCTCAAAGCGATCCAACTGACTGCCGTCGGAAATCAGCATGCCTTAAGCATTCCCTGGCCCAAGGGTAACCATCCCCTGACCACAGGTCAGCCCCATCCAGCTCCCTATCTGCTGATGGATGGGCCGGAGGTTTATCGCTTTGCGGTAGCTGCCATCTGCAGTGATTTACGCTCGGTGACACAAAAAGCCGGTATTGCTCTTGCTGATCTTGATTATATTATTCCCCATCAGGCCAACCTGCGGATTATCGAAGGGGCTGCCAAACGCCTGAAGTTATCAATCGATAAATTTGTTCTGCGGGTCGACGGCTGCGGCAATACTTCTGCAGCCAGTATTCCTCTGGTACTGGATGAACTAAACCGCAATGGTTTATTCAAATCCGGTACCCGAATTGCCTTAACCGCTTTTGGTGGCGGACTGACAACTGGCGCCTGTGTGATTGAATGGGCCTGATCATCATGCGGCATCAATTTAGTTATTAAAAAGACTTCAAAATTAAAGTCTAAAGTAGTACCGACAATTGTTACATCATCTTGTGACCTAGGGGTCAGACCCTATGCATCAGAGCGGACACGGCGATAGCCTGTCCGATTCTTCGCGAA
>MTLE01000018.1_pt1 | contig 62836 bp, 52 predicted proteins | sample 1982461 | NCBI WGS metagenome assembly MTLE01 (sample SAMN05712605, study PRJNA340218) | biofilm metagenome | isolation source: sample SPL anode biofilm adapted to -200 mV | place: USA | collected 2012-02-03 | reverse complement strand
TCGTTCGTGATGAACGACTATTTCCTGCCGCTCGGCACCATCAACTATGGCAAGCTCTACCGCAAGCTGATTACGAGTTCGCCCGCGCTGGAGCTGATGCCCTATTCGGTCAAGCACTACAAGGATACCACGATCGTGACCGGCGCGATGGATGGAGGCAGGATTCAGGACATCGTCATCTTCGATACGACGAAGGATGGCAAGTCGCGCGTCATCAGCGCAGGCACAGCGCAGCTGCAGGACAGCGGCGGCGCCTCGGGCGTCATTACGCTGAGGCTCGACTCCGTGTTCGTACAGGAGAGTGATCCTGGAAAGCCGCAGCGTTTCGAGTACTCCACAGCGGCCACGATGGAGTACAATGTGCTGCTGACCAGTTTTGCAGATCTTGCCGCCGGCATTGGACCACGGGAAATGAGCAGTGTCGATGTTGCCACGGCCATCAGCAAGAAGGAACGTGCCCTGGCCGCGCGGCTGCTTGCCCGCGACATGGAAGCAGAGCAGAAGCGATCCGAACTGCTCGCCGCGTATGCCGAGCGTTCCGCTGCCCGCGCGGATCTGGATGCGTCGCTCAGGCAGCTTGCAGGCATACGAAGCGATTATGCCGCGCTGGAATCGAAACCGGTGCATGACCGGTCGCTCGACATCTACCGGCTCGAGTACCACAAGAAATTCTCCATACCGGCCGGCGCCCTCTGCTTCGTATTCCTGGCCTTTCCGTTGGGAGCCAGAGCCAGAAAAAGCGGGCGGGCCGTCGGTTTTGGCATCGGACTCATCGTTGCGGCCGGTTACTGGGCGTTGCTGATAGCGGGCCAGACGATGGGACTCCGGGCCGGCTTCGATCCTCTGCTTGCGATGTGGGCGCCCAATGCCCTGGTGCTGGTCGCCGCGATACCATTTCTTGTGATGCGGAGCAGCGCATGAGTCTGGGCCGTCGTTCTATCACGCTGGACCGATACGTGGTTGTCTCGCTGATACCGATCTTTCTTGTATCGTTGCTGTTCTTCGTGCTTCTCGTGGAGATGGCCGACCTCTTCGTCAATATCCTGCAGTATGTGCAGAATGAGGCGCCGCTCGGCTCGATTGTCCGGTCGATGCTGCTCTATCTTCCAAAATGCCTGAGCTGGTCTCTGCCCATGGCCACACTCTTCTCGGTGTCCTACATTCTTGGCTCGATGTATACGAACAACGAACTCGTGATGGTTTTTGGATCCGGCATCTCGCTCGCGTCCTTCATAGCGCCTTTGGTCGTGCTCGCGGTCCTGCTGTCGGGCCTGTTCCTGGGGTTTGATGACAGGGTTGTGCTGCCAGCCATGGCCGCCAGGAAGGAATTGACCAGATCGCTCTTCAAGATGAGCGAACCTACCGGTAGCGCCGATGTGACCATCATCGGCTCCGACAGGCGCTTCGTCTGGAACATGAAGTACTATGATCGCAGGAACATGATCATGACCGGCGTCATACTCGTCGAACGCGATCATGGAGGCAAGCTGGTATCCAGACTGAATGCACAGTCGGCCTCGTGGAATGGCGCCCGCTGGGTCTTCGCCGGCGTACGGCGCTTCTTCTGGAAGGGGGATTCGCTCGTCGATGCCAGCTATGGCACCTGGGATGATCCCGAGCTCGCCGAGCCTCCCGAATCGTTCAAGGGGGGCGGCAGGCCCATAGAAGAGATGTCGCTGTCCGATGCCCGATCGTACCTGGCCTTTCTGAGGCGCAGCGGGCTTCCCCGCGCCGGGCAGATGGCCGAATACTACCGCAGATTTGCCTTTGCGCTGACTCCGGTGATAGTCACGCTGCTGTCGGCGGCGCTGGCCGGATTCTACCGGAAAAACGTCCTCTTGATGAGTCTGCTGGTCAGTCTCATCGCGGCGACGCTGTACTATGTGACCCAGATGGTTTCGATGCTGCTGGCGAAGAGTGGCGCCATCGGTCCTGCAGCCGGCGCCTTCGCGCCGTTGCTGATCTTCATGATGCTCGTCGTCATACTCTTCAGGGTGCGATCGGCGTGATGGTGTTTGTTCCAGTGTGGAGGAGTGCGCGATGGCCGCTGGCAGTATATTCAGGGAATTGACGCGGGACAGCAAGAGCCGGGCCCGAACCGGCGTGGTGGAGCTGCCGCACGGCCGCGTTCAGACTCCGGTGTTCATGCCGGTCGGAACGAACGCGACGGTCAAGGCGGTCTCCAAGGACTCGCTGGCCGATATTGGTTTTGAAATCATCCTTGCCAATACCTACCATCTGTATCTAAGACCCGGACATGAATTGATTCGGGAGGCCGGCGGCCTGCATGGCTTCACCGGCTGGAAAGGCAATTTTCTGACGGATTCGGGCGGTTTCCAGGTGTTCTCGCTCGCCAAGCTCAGAAAGATCAGCGATGAGGGTGTGAAATTCCAGTCACACATAGATGGATCGCGGCATTTCCTGACGCCCGAGCTGGCGGTCGACATTCAGACCGCCTTTGCAAGCGATATCTTCATGCAACTCGATGTCTGCTCTTCATGGGGTACCGACGAGCGCGATACCTTGAAGGCCCTCGTCCTGACAAGCCAATGGGCGGCTCGGTCGAAGCGCCGATGGGAAGAGACCAGAGGTGATTTTCAGGGCAAGCTGTTCGGCATCGTGCAGGGCGGATTCTACAAGGAACTGCGGGCCCGAAGTGCCGAGGAAATAGTGGCGCTCGATACGCCGGGCATCGCTATTGGCGGCCTGTCCGTCGGTGAACCCTTCGATGTCTATGCCGAGTTGCTCGCGTACACCGCGGCTCTGTTGCCCGAAGACAAGCCGCGGTACGTCATGGGCATCGGTACGCCGGAATACATCCTGGAGGCGGTGCAGAATGGTGTCGACATGTTCGACTGCGTGTTCCCGACACGTACCGCCCGCAATGGCTTGCTCTTTACGGCAGCTGGGCCGATATCAATAAAGCAGGCCCAATACACACGCGATTTCGGCCCGGCGGATCCCGAATGCTCGTGTCCCGTGTGCCGGCAGTATTCGCGCGCCTATCTCAGACACCTGTACAAGAACGACGAGATCCTGTTCTCGATACTTGCAAGCTACCACAATCTGGCCTTCCTGCATGATTTTGTCAGGCGTATCAGATACAGTATAGAGGAGGGCCGGTTCGTCGACTTCAAGCGCGAGTTTCTTGCCCGATATCAGGCCAGGCACGCATAGCGGACATGGGGGTAGCGATGCATCGTTTCTGGGCGTGTATGCTGTTGATAGTCGCTACTGGAGTCGCTTTCGCCGATGCCGCGCCGGATGAGGCGAGCAGACGCCTGAGCACATTGCGCTACGGCATAGAGTCGCAGGTCATGGAACTGCTTTCCACCTTGCAGACGGAGAAGAACACCGAATACAGGCAGCAGCTGGTCAACATACTCGACGCATCGACCAGCCCCAAACTCAGGGCCGCCATTCTTGAGTACTTTGGTTCCCTTGCGCTGTCCGATGCCGAGTCCCGTGCCGCGGACTTTGTGATGAAGCGGGACGAGTATGCCGACAGCCTGGTTGCCGCCGCGTTCTCGTATCTGACGGCCATCAAGTCACCGATGGCGCTCAAGGATGCCGCCGAAATTCTGAAGCAGAACGAGACCAGGTATCTGGAGGCGGCGATCAAGATGATTGGAGCCGTCGGGTCGGATGACCTCGTCGAGTCATTGCGCTCCACCTACGAGTCGGATGGAGCCAGCCAGTCGATAAAGGAAGCCGTCGTGCTTGCCCTTGGAACGATGAAGGCGGCCACTTCGTTCGAGTTCCTTTCGACTGTCGCCACCGCCGAGGATTCGGCGAAGACACTCCGTATGTACGCCTGTACGGCCCTTGGCAATCTGGGTGATCGGCGCGGCGTCGCGATACTCGTCAAGGCCTCGATCTCGAACGATCCGAATGTGCGAGCCTCGGCGCTGACGGCACTCGGCACGTTCGATGTGGCCGAGGCGCGTTCGGCGATTCTCGAAGGCCTTCGTGATGCCAACGTGATTCCGCGGCTTGCGGCATGCAAGGCGGCCGGTATTCCCGGCAACGCGGCTGCCATCCCATACCTCGAATACAAGGCCTCCTTCGATCCGGAACGCGCCGTACGCGCGGCGTCGCTGGCTGCCCTGGCGAAGGTTGGCGGCGGCGCTGTCGATTCCTTCCTCGTGGACTACCTGGGGGATGCGAAGAACGATATGCAGTACCGGGCGGCGGCTTTCTCCGGACTGATCGCCAACGATGCAGGCGGTGACAAGCTGCGTGCCCTGTTCACCGCCGCGCAGGAGGACAAGGACAGAAGCCTGTTCACGGCCCTTGCCCGCGCGACCGTGGCGGTCGACGCGCCGGGAGCCCGGGCGTTTGTGCTGCTGCTGCTGGCCGACAAGGACTTTTCGGTCAGGCTCGGCGCCATTGCATGGGCGGAGCGCAACAAGGATGCATCGATGCTCGGGCCCATCCAGGCATTGGCCGATAGCGACAGCAATGACGCGGTCAAGCGCAGGGCCGCCCTCGCGGTCACGAGGCTGCGTGCGCCGGTCACGCCCCCATAAGCGAGCCAGCCTCAGGATCTTCCAGGCATGCCGGGCGCTTCTATGCAGTGCAGCAGCTTGTTGATCTTCTCAACCGGTGGCTCGTACAGCTCGAGTCTCAGGTGCAGTTCCTTGCCGCGCGAGGTCAGTACCCTGATATCCCTGCCGATACAGGCTTCGGCAGGACCTTCGAGATCAGGGAAGAATTCCGGCCGCAACGGCACCAGTGTGGCGTCGACACCGTCGAAATAGACCGCCGCGATATTGCGCGGCACGGGCAGAAGGAATACCAGGAAGTCACTGGCGCCGCCGCCGAGTGTCTTCCTGCCGCCGGCATGTATTGCATGGATATTGCGTCGACCGATATTCGGGTTCTGATCGGCCACATGCAGCATGATCCTGGCTGCGCCAGGCTTCTGTATCTTCGGCTCATAGGCAACTGCCGCACGGGCCGGCTCGGACTGCACTGGCTGCACACTGGCGACGAGCGGCAGGGGGTGTCTCGACTGAGCGGGCTTTGCCCACGCACCAAGCACCGCAACGGCCTTCGCCTCCTGCGACGCTGCCTCGGCTGGCTTTCCGACCGCTACTGGCGCTTGCTGGCCGGCCACCGCGTCGGCTCGATGCGCTGGTGCCGCGACAAGCTGCGCCCGCTGGTGCTGACCGATGCCGCTGGCGGCCGCAAGGACCGCTGCCCGTTCGCGCGCTTCTCCCGCCTGGGATGCAGCCGGCTGTGCCGCATAGGGTGAGACGTGCTGTGCGGCGTGGGCGGAATCGATCATTGCATCGACTATTGGCTCTTCGGTCTTCCTGTGGAGCGTCCTGACATAGAGTATGACCAGCAGCACCGCGACGCTCGCTATGACAAGCAGCGCTATGAACGTGACGATGCGGAACGATCCCCGGAAGAATGCATAGAGCGGAGCTGCCTTGAGCTGGACCTTGACCTGGGATATGCCTGGGCTGACGCGGAGGCCGTCCCCGAAGCGCGGCTCGAGTCTCAGTATGGTCGCGCCTTCCGGAAGGCTGTGCGGCAGTTTGACCTTGATGGCGAGCCGCGCGCTCTTGCCCGGAGCGGCTTCGGCGAATTCCTTTGCGGCCAGGATGTCCGTTCCATCTTCAAGAAGCAATTTCGTCAGTTCCAGAGAGACGGAGCGCGACGATCGATTGTGGATGTCGGCGGTAATCGTGAAGGCATAATCCTTGACGCCCAGGTCGGAAGGAAATTCGATAACCGGCAGGTCGATGGTGTCATTGATCGTAGCGGCGCTATTCTGCGGGTCGAATGTCGTCACGGCGGTGCCAACCGCGGCCGCGACATCGGACAGATAGTCTCCTGAACCCGGAGAGCTCGAAGGCGACTCCTGGCCTGGCGCGGAGACACCGGTAGCGGACGCGGTACCGGTGGAACCTGAAGCACCCGCGGCACCCGCGGTACCCGGCGCGCCGGCTGCTTCGAATGGCACCCTGACGATGCGCATCGTCCAACCGTGGGCTCGTATCTGCGACGCGATGCGATCGATTTCCGCCCGGACGCCGGCCGCGTCGAGCGAGGCGAACGGCGATCCGGGCGCCGGCGAATGCATGCCGTCGGTAATCAGTACTATGAACTTGGCGCTCGACTCCGGAAGATCCGCAACGTATTGATAGACATTCTTGAGCGCGGTAACCAGGTCGGTATTCTTGCCCAGCGGATACAGCAGATAGAGACGGGCAATGACGCTCTTCAGATCCTGTTCGGTCTTGAGTACCTGGGCAATCTCTACCTGGGTGGAGTCGGAAAACGAAAGGAGATGGAACGCGTCGCCGAAGCGCATGTATTCGCGCACCGTCTGGGATAGCACATAATCGACGACCTGGTTGTAGTAGGGGATCATGCTCTGCGATGAGTCCAGAAGGACTATCAGATCCACCCGTTCCTGCGCGACGCCGGGCATTGCTGCGAAGAGCACCAATACCAGCATCGCCATGGCAATACGTTTCTTCATGATGAACCACTCCGCCTTACCGGCTTGATGTGATCGACGGGCGCCATCCGGCGCCCGTCAACGCAGGTTCAGAAGGCTACCGCCCTGATCTCCTTGACCGTGTACGAGAATTTCCTGTCATGAATCACGAAGGCGAGCTTGTCGCCCACCTTGTGATTGAGCAGGCGTTTGCCCAATGGCGACAGGTACGAGATGATATGATTGTTCGGGTCGGACTCCCATGGGCCGAGTATGATGTAGGTCTCATCCTCGTTGTCCGCATCGTTGTGCAGCAGTACCTCGGTGGCGAACGATATCTTGGTCGTGGAGATGCTGGATGGGTCGAATATGTGGGCGCGCTCGATCTCGTTCTTCAACTTGCCGACCTTGGCATTGAGCTCGTCCTGCTTCTCCTTGGCGGCCTTGTATTCGGAGTTTTCGCGCAAGTCACCCAGGGACAGCGCAAACGCGATCTCCTTCTGGTTGGCCGGCACGTCGACATTCATGATATGGGCAAGCAGCTTGGTCTTCTCTTCGTACTTCGCGCCGGTTACCATCAGTCCGCGCGAGACGATTGCCTTCTCTTCGTCATCGCTGAACTTGAAGAGCGGGTGGCGCTCGGTGATCTGCTTGCGCAGCGACATCTTGATGGCGGGGTCCAGATCCTTGACATCGGATATCAGCGCGAAGATCCGTTCGGTGTCGTCCTTGTCCGCCGCTTCAAGATAGGCAACCAGCCGGCCATCCTTGAACAGAATCGTGTCGACCTGCTTGTTGATGCGCTTGTTGTCCGTCGTATCGCGGTGGTTCTCGATCTCCTTGTAGCTGATGTCGAGAATATGGATCAGGGTGATCAGCATCTTGTCGTATGAGAGGCCGAGTTCCTTGACCCAGCTCTCGTCCCACAGGTTCTTGGCTATCCATATGAAGGCTTCACGATGATCACGATAGTTCTCGACGATAGAGATGATCATGCTCTTCAGCCGGTCGGATTCACCCGCCTCGAGCAGTACGTCGATCATGTGGCGTGACAGCGCATACGGGAAAAGCTTCACGTAGATGTCCGCCCAGTCCGGCATGAAGTTCTTGATATGGGTCAGCAACGACACCTTGAGCGTCGAGTCCTTCAGGTTCAGGTAAATCGATATGATATCGTCACAGTCGGCCATCAGGTCGTTGAAGCCGAGGCTTACGATGTTCTTGAGATGCGGATGCCGTGCCGCCAGTTCCTTGAGGAAGAGATAGGCGGCGACGACCTGCTCGGTGACCTGCGCGTAGGAGCGGACATACCCGGTGAAGAACTGCAGCATCTCGGCGAGGAGTTCGGAATCCGGATCGCCCTTTTCCATGAAATCACGCAGATCCTGGATTCGTGCGAAGAAGTTCTTCTCGGCCTTGAACTGGTTGTATATCTTTTCCTCGTAGGAGAGAGGCCTGTCCCTGACGATGAAGATGCCCACCGATTCAGGCGCGTTGCCGAACATCGCATCGGTCTTCAGTATCTCCCTGGCCTTGGAACTCCAGCTGGTCCATTCACTGGGGGTCAGTACCGACGGGACAAGCTCCGCCTTTATCTTCTTGACGTCGGCTCGGTTGTCAAAGCTCTTGATGATCGTGCGCAGCGCCCACGGAATGTCCTTCTTGATGGTGTCATGCAGCTTTTCCTTGGTCCATATCGCCTTGAGCACCCAGATATGATCCTTCTTGAGCGTCACGAGGCTTTCGACAGCCATCTTCAGACCCATCGTATGATCACGCTTCTTGGCGAAGTCGATCGATATCTCGTCACCCTTGATGCTCTTGATCCGGCCGATGTTCCAGGTGCGATGATAGACGAAATTGCCAACGTCGAACGAGATGTGCTTCTCGAAATCGGCGATGGCTTCATGCACGTTGCGGTATGACTGGGCGAGGTTCGAGAGCCTGATGTACTCGTCGACATGGGAGTGCTCGGCATACTTCGCCTTGTAGCATTCCACAATTTCCTTGCGGACGGCCGGATTCTTGTCATCGTAGTCGATGATCGTCTTCAGGATCGATATCGCGGTGTCCCAGTCAGCGGCGGTCTTGTAGTACTTGTACAGATCGGTCAGCAGCGAGGCTGCCTTGTCGTCGCTGATCTGCTTGGCGATCTTGCGCTGGACATGGTTGAAGAACTCGATGTCCGAAGGGGCGTGCTCGATGAGCTTGTTCCAGATTTCCTTGACGTTGCTGAACAGACCCTTGTTGATGTAGCGATGCAGGGCCTTGCGGTAATAGTCGACCGCTCCCTCTATGTCGCCCTCTTTTTCCTTCTTCTCCGCTATGAGCTTGACGATGTCGGCTTCTTCGTAATCGACGCGGACGAGCCGTTCCCAGGTCGCGTACATCTCGTCGATCTTCTCGTCGTTCTCATAGCATTCAGCCAGGCGCAGCAGCGCATTCCGGTTCTCGCCGTAGTCAAGGATGCGCTGGCAGACGTACTCGACGACGTTCCACTTGCGGTTGTCGGCGAAAATATTGATCAACGACACCATGTTGGAGTCGTCTATCTGCTGGCGTGAAAGCGCTATGATGCCGGAAAGATACAGGGCCGCGATGCTGTTCTTGCTGTGGCTGATGTGCTCGGCGCAGAGATCGCGGATCTCGTCCAGGGCCTTCTCGAGCGCGGCATCGTGGAAGAGTCCATCAAGTTCCTTGATCTGGTTGACGGTGTAGCCGCTCAGGGTCGCTCGCGTCCATTTCTCTTCATTGAGCATCTCTTGGAGTTTCTTAGCTATAGGCGAATCGGCCATCTCGGTCTCCTCTTCCTGGATCAGGCTGTGTATTGCTTGCAGACAACGGGGTCAAGTAACTTGATTTTAAGGAGGATCTCGTCGATTTTGGACTTTTCCTCTTTGCGGTTCATATAGTGATCGACCAACCAGAAATACCGGTTTATGAGCCGGGGCACAAGTATGCCACGACGCGAGCCATCCGCGGCAAGTTCGGTTTCGAGCTCGTATATCGACTGCTTGAGCTTGCCGACCTCGACGGGCTTGAGTTCGCGCTTTACCGAGAATGCGCCATGCAACTCGCCCAGCACCGGAATCCATTCGGCTGCCTCGACGCCCGTCTTGCCATACTCGGCTACCTTCGCGGCGAGGCGCGCAAACGTGCTGGATTCAAGCAGGTCGATATCGATGCGTTGCGGATTGATGAAGAACGCCTCGCGGAAGAGGGCCTTGGATGCCCTCGATTCGTCTATCAGCGCGTAGGAATCGGCCAGTTCGGCAAGGATCGCCGGGTCATCGCGGCGGACCTTCGCGGCGCCTTCCAGATAGCGGACCGCAGCCTCATAGTCGCCACGTCCCTTGCTGCAGCGCCCAAGGCGCAACGCCAGCTCCGGATCCGCGCTGTCACCATCATTGGCCAGCGCGCCGTACCTGGACAGCGCAAGGCCGAAGGCGAACTGCTTGAAGGCGGAGACCGCGCGTTCTTCGAGCGGACCGAGCCTGGCTACGAAGGTTCGGAAGGCCTTCCATCGGGCGCTGATGAATTCTCCCGACTCGAATGGATCGGCGATGGCGCTGAGCTTGCCCATGGCATCGGCCCACCAGCGCGCGCACTTCATCGCATACAGCAATTCCTCATCCTCGAAATCCTGCTCAAGCGCCTTCTGAAGCGAAGCCTGGGCAGAATCGAGATCGAGTTTGCAGAGAAAATCGTATGCCTCTGAAATGAGCGTTTCGACGCCAGCGGAACGTGTCATCTGTCTTGGATATCCATCGTATTGTTTTTATTGTACATGAAATTATTCAAATAAGTCAATGAATCTCTCAACCCAGGACGATAATACAGCCTTTCGCCTTGAGCGTAGCTCGACACCGTGCTAGAATCCCGCCATGCGAACGACCGTTGTTGCTCCTTCAATTCTGGCGGCGGATTTCTCGAATACCGGCGCGGCCGTCGCGACGGTGACGGCCGCCGGCGCGCCATGGATACATTTTGACGTGATGGATGGCCGATTTGTGCCCAACCTGACCTTTGGCGCCAAGATGGTTGCCGACCTCAGAGCCGCGTCCAAGGCGTTCTTCGATGTGCACCTGATGACGATCGAGCCGGACTCACTGGCTGATGCCTTCATCGATGCCGGAGCGGATGCCATTACCTTCCATCTGGAGGCCTGTGTCCACGCGCATCGCCTGGTCGAGCGGATCCATGCCGCGGGACGCAAGGCCGGTGTATCGATCGTGCCATCGACACCGGTGTGGGCCGTTCGCGAGCTGCTCCCCTTTGTCGATATGGTGCTTGTCATGACGGTCAACCCCGGCTTCGGCGGGCAGCGACTCATACGGCACACCACGCGGAAGATAGCGGAGCTCCACGAGCTTCGGGAAGGCGGACTCGGAGCCTATGATATCGCGGTCGATGGCGGCATCAACACCGAGACCGCCGCCGAGGTTGTCGCTCTCGGTGCCGATGTGCTCGTGATGGGCAGCGCCTTCTTCCAATCAGCGGACCCGGCCGCGCTGGTACGGTGGGTCGCCACCCTGCCGCGACGAGGCTCCAGTCAGACTCGATGAACGCCGATATTATATCGAAGGAAGGATCGAACGCATGAACCGTACCCGCGTTGCCACGTTTGTGGTCGCTCTCGTCCTGGCCGTCTCCGCCGTGGTAGCGCAACCGGCGCCGGATTCCGCGACAAAGGCTGCCGATGATCTGCGCAAAGGCATCCAGCTCTTTGCGGATGCCCGATACGCCGAGGCGCAGCCCCTCTTCGATGCGCTCTTCTTCGATCCATCGGCTGGCAATCTGCGTGCCGATGGTGCCTACTGGTCGGCCATGACCCTGCTTGCTTCGGGCAATCCGGCAGCCGCCGAGAAGGCGATGGAGTCGTTCCTCCTGACCTTTCCGGGCAATGCCAGGACGGCCGAACTCCTCTACCAGAAGGCGCGTGCCGCCTTCCTGCAGAAGGATTACGAGCGGGCCCTCCGATCGTTCCAGGCATACCTTGCGGCCTATCCTGCTGGAGATTTCGTGCCCGCGGCCGTGTTCTGGTCGGCCGAATGTCTCTATTCGCTTGGTCGCCTTCCCGACGCCGAGAAGCTCTATCGGACGATAGGCGAGCGCTATCCCGACAGCGTCAAGACCGAGGCAGCCAAGTACCGGCTCAGTCTGATTCAGTTCAAGTACCGCGAGGACGAGCTCCTGACCCTGCTGAAATGGAGCCATGAGGAGTCACTCCGCATCATCGAGGAGTTCCAGCGGCGCGAAAAGGCATACGAACAGGCGCTCGAGGTCTACCAGAAGCGTTATGGCGATGCCAAGCGTGGCGTCGAGCAGACCCAGGCCTCGCTGGAGGATCAAGTCGCAAACCTCAAATTGGCTATGGATGATCTGGCCAAACGGCTGCAAGACAAGGATGCCCGGGTTGCTGAGCTGGAACGACAGCTTTCCAGCTCCATCGGCCAGCCGGCGGCAGTACCCGCTGGCACGGAGGCGACGGCATCTTCAGGCGTTCCATCGGAGCGCGAATTGCTGGACATGAAGCGGCGGGCACTCGTCCTGATGCAGTTCTATCTTGAGAAGCTTGCTGAACGATCGGCATCGGGGGGCGGAAAATGAGGCGATTCCTTTCGTTCTTGATTCTGGCATGCGCGGTAGGTGGCTCGGCCTTTGCGCTCGAGGTGCGGGATGGGCGAATGCGGCTCGTTGTCGACGATAGATCGGGACGCTTCGCCCTGTATTATCTGGCTGATGTTACCAAGAACCGGTACGTGCCGCTCTTGTACGACCAGGAGACACGGACTACCTATCCGACACTGATGGTCGATCAGAAGGCATACAGGCTTGGCGAGACCGTCGAGTTCCGCACGACGGTAGCCAAGGACAGTACCGGCGTCACGATAGAGTATCGATCATCGTTCTGTGTCGTCAGGCAGAGCTTCTCGTTTACGACATCGACGGGCGCAACACTGTCCGACGGTGTCATGATGAGCGTAACGATGGAGAATGTGTCGCAGAAAGACAGCGCCATCGGCCTGCGCTACCTGCTCGATACGTGGCTTGGTGAACGGGCCGGAACCCACTTCATTGGGTCGACCGGCGCCGTATTGGGCACGGAGGCGAGCTATGGCATCGATTCCACCGAACCGTGGGTCAAGAGTCCTGGTGATGCCGGAGCCAGTCTGCAAGTAGCGCTGACCGCACCGGCGACCAGGCCCGACCGGGTGATAGCGGCCAACTGGAAGCGTCTGAACGATGCCCCCTGGGCCATCGAGACCAGCGCCTCCAGGAACTTTACCCTTTTGCCCTACTCGGTCAATGACTCGGCGCTGGCGCTGTATTACGATCCGGTCGTGGTGCGTCCCGGAGCTTCCAGAACCATAACCATGATCCTGGGCAACGAGACCTCCGGACCGCAAACCGTAGCCAGAAGTGTGCCTGCGCCGGCGGCCGCGACTCCCGTCGCCGACAGCGGTCCTCTGGACGCGATGGCTGACCTGATCGCCGTCCGGTCCGTACTCGATGCGATCGATCAGGCGCTCTCTTCGGGCGGCGCGCTTGCTCCAGCGGATCAGGCTTCGCTGGAGGCGACGCTGCAGCGTCTCGAGGCGCGCAAGGTCGAGTATTGAGCGCAGTCGCCAGGAACCCGCTCGAGGAAGCGGAGGTGCTCTTCCGCCGCCGCCGCTGGGCAGAGCTGATCAACCTCCTTGAGCCGATGACGAGTGTCTATCGCGACAATGCGCGTTTCAGCGTGTTGCTGGGGGCCGCATACTTGCACAAGGAAGACGTCGGCGGCGCCTGGTCGTGTTTCAGGCGCGCGCAGAGTCTCGATTACCGCGATGCGGACGCGGCCTATGGTCTGGCCGCGGTCTCGATCCGTCGTGGCGAGACCGACAAGGCGGTGCAGCTCTACGTCGAGATGCTGGAGCGGCGACCCCGCGATTCGAAGGCCAGATATGGGCTCGATCTGGTCCGCACGACAAAGAACCACGAGCGAGTCGCCTCATCCCGAAGGCTCAGGCGATTGTACCCGCAGCCACCACGCCGCCTCGGAGGCCTTGTGGTTGTCGCGCTCGCTGCCCTGGTGGTGATCGCGGCGGTCAGGGGCGGCCCCGTGCTGCTCGACCTTGTCAGAAATGCCAGACCGGGCCGGGCAGGGGTAGCATCCGTCGTGCTCAGTCCAGAAGAGACGGCGGTGCCCGTCGGCTCCGAGGGCGGTTTCGATATTGTTCTTACCGAGCACGAGGCGGTCGCGACCTTCGATCGTGCCAAGCGGCTCTTTGCCGAATACCGGGACGAGGCGGCACTTGTCGAACTGAATCGTCTCCTGCTCTCGAATGCGACCAGGCAGGTAAAGGCCAAGGCCCAGATGCTGGCAACCTATGTACGCGAACCGAGCTTCCTGTCCATGCCCGATCGGTATGGCTATGCCGACATCGCCGCCAACCCGCGACTCTATGAAGGGGTCGGTGTCGTCTGGAAGGGGCTGCCCGCGAATGTCGATGGCGGCACATCGTCGGCCACGTTCGATCTGCTTGTTGGCTATCATGACAAGCGCAAACTCGAAGGCATCGTGCAGGTGCGGGCGGCGTTTGCCCTGAACCTGACTGCAGAAGCCGCGATCGAGGTTCTGGCGCGGGTCAGATCCCTCGACGGCAAGAGGTTCTATCTTGAGTGCCTGGCCGTGCACGAGCTGTAGAGAGGACCACGAATGAAAGCGGTAGTACAACGCGTCAGGCAGGCTGCTGTCTCTGTCTCGGGGCGCATCGTTGGCCAGATCGATCACGGCCTGCTCGTCTACCTCGGTGTCGGCCATGAGGATGCCGAGTCCGATGCCGTCTGGCTGGCCGACAAGATATGCAGCCTCCGCATATTTGAAGATAGCGACGAGAAGATGAACCTCTCGGTGCTCGATACGGGCGGAGGTGTGCTGACGGTCTCGCAGTTTACGCTGCTTGCCGACACCCGGAAGGGCAAGCGTCCATCATACGGTGCTGCGGCAGAACCCAAACGCGCGGAAGCTCTGTACGAGCATTTCAAGACAGCGGTGGCGGGCATCGTCCCCGTCACGGCGTCCGGTGTCTTTGGGGCATCGATGGAGGTGTCCTATACGAACATGGGCCCGGTTACCATCCTGCTCGATACAAAACAGTGAGCATGGCTCTGGCTCGCATGGAAACGGCCCGACCTCCAAGCGGAGGCCGGGCCGTCTAATCTATCGAGCGAAGTGGATTACTTCTTCGAATTGCGAATCACGGCCTGGGCACCAGCCAGGCGCGCTATCGGAACGCGGAAGGGTGAGCACGACACATAGTTGAGGCCGATGCGGTAGCAGAAGTCGATCGTTGCCGGATCACCGCCCTGCTCGCCGCAGATGCCAAGCTTGAGGTCGGCCTTGGTCTTGCGGCCATATTCAGCGGCATGCTTCATCAGGAAGCCGACGCCCTCCTCGTCGATCGTCTCGGTCGGATTGCTGGGAAGAATCTCCTGCTTCAGGTATTCCGGCAGGAACGAGCCAGCATCATCACGGCTGAAGGCGTAGGTCATCTGGGTCAGGTCGTTCGTGCCGTAGCTGAAGAAGTCGGCATGCCTGGCAACCTGGTCGGCAAGAATCGCCGCCCGCGGCACCTCGATCATCGTGCCGATCAGCACCTTCATCTTGAGTCCAGCCTTGGCCAGCGTCTCGTCGACTATCCGCTGGGTGCTGGCGCGCAGAACCTGCAGCTCCTTGGGGTCGCAGACGATCGGAATCATGATCTCTGGATTGACAGGAATCTTCTTCTTGGCGCACTCGACGGCCGCGAGCATGATCGCCTCGACCTGGGTGTCATAGATCTCGGGGTAGGTGATGGCCAGGCGGCAGCCGCGGTGTCCGAGCATCGGGTTGGCTTCGTGCAGCCTGTCGATCTTGGGCTGCAGATCCTTGACCTTGACGCCGATGAACTTCGCGAGTTCTTCAGTCTCGGCCTTGGTGTGGGGAAGGAACTCGTGCAGCGGCGGATCGAGGAGGCGAATGGTCACCGGCTTGCCTTCCATTGCCTTGAAGATTCCGACGAAGTCCTTCTTCTGGAGCGGCAGAATCTTCTTCAGAGCTTCTTTGCGGGCCTTCTCGCCGTCGGCGACGATCATGGCCCGGAAGTGGATGAGCTTCTCTTTTTCAAAGAACATATGCTCGGTGCGGCACAGCCCGACGCCCTGGGCGCCGAAGTCAAAGGCGCGCTTGGCATCGGCAGGAGTATCGGCGTTGGTCCTGACTCCGAATCCCTTGATGGAACCACGAGCGGAACCTTCGCGGACCTCGTCGGCCCAGCCAAGGAACATTTCCAGTTCCTTGCTTATCTTGGCGGCGACCAACGGCAGCTGACCCTGATAGATGGCGCCGGTAGAACCATCGATCGTCATCCAGTCGCCTTCCTTGAACTTGACCGTGGAAACCGTCGCGATCTTGCCGACAATCTGCAGCGCCTGGGCGCCCGATACGCAGGGAGTGCCCATGCCACGAGCGACGACCGCCGCATGGCTGGTCATGCCGCCGGTGGTGGTCAGGATGCCTTCCGATACGACCATGCCGCCGATGTCTTCGGGGCTGGTGTCCTTGCGGACGAGGAGGACCTTCTTGCCTTCCTTGGCCCACGACTCCGCATCTGCTGCGCTGAACACGACCTGGCCGCAGGCGGCTCCGGGCGACGCATTGAGACCCTTGGCCAGAACCTTGGCCGCCTTGGCTGCCTTCGGATCGATGGCGGGGTGCAGCATCTGATCGATGTGGTCGGGGGTGACGCGGAGCAGCGCCTCTTCCTTGGCGATGAGTTTCTCGGCGACCATGTCAACCGCCATCTTGACGGCGGCGGCACCGGTACGCTTGCCGACGCGAGTCTGCAGTATGAAGAGCTTGCCCTGCTGGACCGTGAACTCCATGTCCTGCATGTCGCTGAAGTGCTTCTCCATGCGGTTCTTGATGGCGACCAGCTGGTCGTAGACGACCTTGTTGCGCTTGGCGAGGGTCGCGATCTTCTCCGGGGTCCTGATGCCGGCGACGACGTCTTCGCCCTGGGCGTTCATCAGGTACTCGCCATAGAACTCGTTCTTGCCGGTCGAGGGATCACGGCTGAAGCAAACGCCGGTGCCCGAATCATCGCCCCAGTTGCCGAAGACCATCGACTGCACGGTAACGGCCGTGCCCTTGAGGTTCTTGATGTTGTTCAGCTCGCGGTACTTGATCGCCCGCTCGTTCATCCATGAGCCAAAAACCGCTCCCATGGCGCCAAACATCTGCTCCCTGGGATCCTGCGGGAAATCTTTCTTCGTATGCTTCTTGACGATAGCCTTGTAGGTCTCGACCAGCTTCTTGAGATCGTCGGTGGTAAGCGCCGTGTCGAGCTCGACCTTCTTGGCCTTCTTGGCAGCGGCAAGGACGTGCTCAAAATCATCGTGCGGCACTTCGAGCACCACGTCGCCGTACATCTGTATGAAGCGGCGATAGGAGTCCCAGGCGAACCGGGCGTTGCCGGTCTTCTTGGCCAGACCCTCGACGGCCTTGTCATTGAGACCGAGGTTCAGGATGGTATCCATCATGCCAGGCATGGACTGGGCTGCACCGGAACGAACCGAAACCAGCAGCGGGTCACTCGGGTCGCCCAGCTTCTTGCCCATCGACTTCTCCAGGCGGGCCAGATGCTCGGCAACCTCATCTTCGAGGCCGGCGGGGTACTTCTTCTTGTTCTCGTAGAATGCCGCGCAGACATCGGTGGAGACGGTGAATCCCGGTGGTACGGGAATACCGAGGTTGGTCATTTCTGCAAGATTGGCGCCCTTGCCGCCAAGCACTTCTTTCATCTTCGCATCACCTTCGGCCTTGCCTTCGCCGAAGTAGTACACGTACTTGATCTTTGCCATTGAGTGGGAACCTCCGTCAATCTGTAAAGTTATATGAAACGACAATCTCTGTCAAGAAACCGCACGGAAGGCAACGATACTCAAGGAAAATGACAGGCGGCGGAATTAGTTATATATTGATTGCAAGCGTAATGACCGTCAGGTCGGAACCGGATATCTGGTTGACGAATGACTCGAATTTCACGTTGACCTTCTCACACGCCTCGGAAAGGTATGACAAATAATACAAGCCGAGGTCGGTGTTCGATTCAGCCTCGGGAAGCTCCTTGTAGAAGTCCTGCAGGCTCTTCTTCTTGAGGTCGGCGCTCTTCTTTTCATCGAAGGCTTCCTTCCTCTTTTCGTATTCGGATTCCTTGTTGTACATCGTTATGTGCAGCCGGCCTTGCGTGCCTATCGATGTTCCACGCGAACCGAGTTTCCAGGAGATCGAGACGAGCTCTCCTCGACGTTGCAGTGAATCGATGACCTGCCGCCGCACGTTTGGATCGAACAGGACGGCGTTCATGTCTACCGCGCCCTTGAAAATGAGCTTCGCCTCGCGCTTGAGATTGTTGTTCTCGGCGTTGGCCGCAAGTTCCATCACATTCAGGGCCACGTACTCCGCTATCTTCGCCTTTTCCATGTATTCGGCAAGTCCGGCGCGCACTTCCTTGATCAGGGCATCGTAGCCATCCGAACCCTTGAATTTGGCAAGAATGAACCAGGTGAACGGCCGCAGCGTGTTCAGGAATTTTTCTGACAGCAGCAACTGGATGTTCTTCTCTTCGGGAAGGAGATTCGAGTTCCTGCTTATGAAGGCGTGCATCGGCGCGAGCACCGACTGCTTGATCTCGTCGATGTCGTGCTCCTTGTCCCTGCAAATGCTCTGCAGGTACGCGTCGTTGAGCTTGGTCTTGTCATCGATGATGTTGGCCGGATTCTTGCGGTTCCAGTTCTTGATGACGTCGCTGGCAAGCACACGCTGGAAGATATACACATCGTATTGGCGGTACATCATCGTGTAGGTGACCAGTTTCGATATGTCCATCACTTCCTGGCGGATCGTGACGAATTCGCTGTTGGAGATTTCCACCTTCGATATGTAATCGGCCAGCATCATCCGCTGCAGGCTGACCGGAGTGAAGTGATCGAGGAGGATGCCTGACTCTTCGACATTGTCGGCGAGCTTGAACTTCCTGAGCTTCTTGTTGTTCTTTATGAAGAAGGTTGTGCCAATGTCGGTGAGAACGACCTTGACGGGCAGTTCTATGATGGCCTTACGCTCTTGAGAACTCATCCGGACAAAGCCCCCTAACCGAACCAGTATATCCGATCACAGCCCTGATGTAAAACGGTATTGACCTGATGCCGTCCCGCTCCTACTATCCCCATACGTCATGTTTCGGCCAAGACAGGTATTTCTATTAGCGATCATCATATTTTCCTCTGTTGCCGGCCTTCCGGCGCAGTCGCAGGATGTGGCGCCGGTTCCGTCTGCGATATCCCGGTACCGGGCGGCTCTTGACCACGCATCGGTGGCAGATGTGGCCGGCGGAATCGTCGCGTCCAGCCATGGCAAAGCCGAGGCGTACGGCGCCGTTGGTTCCGGACTGGTGGCCGGCTGCGTCATCAAGCCAGCAGACGGCGATACGATGCGTGATCCGCCGATAGCAATCGTTGCGCAGGCCAGCGGCGCCGACGGCACGCTCTGGCCCGAGGCGGCCTGGCTTGCCGTGCTCCAGCGGCTTGTCGACCAGCCCCCTGCCCAAGGTGCGACGATGCTGCTGGTAGGCTCGGGCTTCACCGAACCTGCAGGGCGGCCGTCGAACCAGGCGCCGGGAGCTCCTCTCGTGCATGGGCCTGGCGTGCTGGAGACGCTGGCCGACGGGCGCATCCGGGCGATTGTCCTCCTCGATATCGATGGCCCGAGCATAGGGGCGCGCCTCGACGCCGAGTCGCGCGGGCAAGTGAGCCCGCGCCAGACCCTGGTGCTGGTCAGAAGAGCCGTAGCCTCGCTCGGTCTCAGGCTGTCGGAGAATCCTGTCGGTGGGTTCTACGCCGCCGCCGGCCTGTCTGCGGGCAATCCTGCTCTGGCGCCCTGGCTCGAGGCCGGGCTGCCCGCGGTCGCCATTGGATCGATGAGCATGAGCGGCCGTCCGGACCAAATGACCGAGGCCGATTATGTCTCGCTCATCGCGGCCATAGCCGGGCGGGCATCCTCGACTTCCGCCGATGCTGACCGCGATGTCAACTATTTCAGGTACCCGCTGCCAAGCGGTGTGATGACCATAAGCGACCGGGCCATCGTGCTGATGATGCTGGGCAGCGCCATCGTGATCGTGCTCGCGGCATCGATGGGGCCGTTGCGCCGAAGGCCGCTGTCCGTGGTGGCCGTCGCCCATGAAGCGGCCATAGCCGTCCTGCTCGCACTGACGGCTCTGGTCGGTTCGCACCTGCTCGTCGAGGCGGCCCGGTTGCTGGCCATACGGTTCGGGCTCAGGGCACAGCCATTGATGGCGACGGCAGGGATGCAATCGGTGCTGTACGGCATCGTCTTCGGGATACGGTTGGCTGTCTCGCTTGCGGTCTTCTACGCGGCATCGGGCTTGCTTTCCAGGCTCGGCCTCCACGCAACGCACGGACGCTACGAGGCGGCCATCGCGGCCTTGCTGCTGCTCTGCATCGATGCCCTGGTGGCCATGGCGACCATTCCAGCGCTGGTTCCGATACTGCTGCTCTCGATGTTTCTGGTGATGATGGCCGCGCGCAGTGCCGCCGGCGCCATGCTTGGGCTCTTTGCGATGGCCGCCGTGCTGCTGCCATTCGTCGATCCGCAGATCCTGACCGGGCTGCGCAGCGGCGTGGTGCTGGTGTCCCTGTTCGCCGCGCCTTTCGGCCTGTGGGTTGTCGCGGCCTCGTCATCGGCCGCGGTCCTTAGGCGTGGCAGGAGCACCGCGCTGGTGTGGGCCGCCATCGCACTGACCGGTGCCGCCTGCGAGGCGGTCATCAGGGTCTCGGCAGGCTGATCGTGGGTGTCTATTTTCATATCGATCTTGACGCATTCTTCGCATCGGTCGAGGTTGTCGACGATCCTTCGCTGGCCGGTCGACCCGTCATCGTCGGGGCCGCTCCCGGTCATCGCGGCGTCGTCAGTACATGCTCATACGAGGCCCGTGCCTTTGGCGTGCATTCGGCCATGCCCATATCCGAGGCGCTCAGGCGATGCCCCCAGGCTGCGTTCATGCCGGTCCGCATGGAACGCTACGCCGAGATGTCATCACGCGTGATGGAAATATTCTCAAGCTACACGCCCGATGTAATCAGGGTCTCGATCGACGAGGCGAGCCTCGACATGAGCGGAACCGAGCGGCTGTGGGGGCCGCCCGAGGAGGCGGCCATCGCCATTCAGCGGCGGGTTGCATCGATGACCGGCCTCTCGATATCGATAGGCGTGGCGCCCAACCGGTACGTCGCCAAGATCGCCTCGGGGCTGCGCAAGCCGCAGGGGCTGGTCATCGTCAACCCAGGCCAGGAGGCGGACTTCATGCGTGGCCTGCGCCTGAAGGACCTGTGGGGCGCCGGCGCCAGGACCAGGGCCAGACTCGAGGAGGTCGGCGTCGATTCGATGGAGCGGCTGCTGGCCCTCTCCGACGCGACGCTCGTATCCCTGTTCGGCAGGGCGGGCGGAGCCTTCCTGTACACCGCGGCTCGGGGCATCGATCCGGGCATATACGGCACCGAGTCGGCTTCCAGATCGATCAGCACTGAATTGACCTTTGAACGGGATGTCTCCGAGACCGACCGCATAGAATCGACGATCCTGGGCATGGCCGAAGAGCTGGCGGCGCGCCTCCATGCCGAACAGGGCTCATCCCGTTGCGTCGTCTTGAAGCTCAGGTATGGCGATTTTGAAACGAGCAGCGCGCGGGAGACCAGGCAGACGGCCTTCGCGGGTTCGGCCGACATGTACGAGGCAGCATTGGGCTTGCTGCGCAGGCACTGGAACGGCAGGCCGCTCAGGCTCGTCGGCCTTGGACTTGCCGGACTCGACGAGCCCGATTCGGGCCAGGGGCAACTCTTCGAGGACCCGGCCTCCAGGGCCGCCAAGGTAGAGAAGGCCGCCCTGGAGGCGGCCCGGCGCGGTTTCGGCAGCCTGACCAGGGCCCGGCTCGTCAAGAGACCCGAGCCCGGACATCCCGAGCGGTAGACCCGGACCCGGTCGGCCGTCAGGATCTATTCGGCGAATGCCTTGCGGATGTCAGCCGATCGGCCCGAAATGATGGTCGACAGCTCGTCGCGGGCCTTGACCAGGCAGTCGTCGATAGATGCCTGATCGCTGCCACCCTGGCCGCGTATGCCATCCCTGGATTCGGCGAATACGACGGTACCATCCATTCTGACGATGCGGATGGTAGCCTTCGCGTTGGCGGTGAATATGTTGTACACCTTGCCCTGGTATTCCATACGCGCGGGCGTGCCGACCTCTACATAGACCAGCGCGAAGTACCCCGCCTTGACCGTGCCTGACAGCGCCGCGAGCGCGGCCGAGTCGCCATCGAATGCCGCGCGGAATCGTGCCGCGGCCAGGACGCCGTTGAAGGGCACGACGTCGACACCCAGCGGCTTGAGCGATGTCGCGACCGCATCGAGCACGCGCGGATTGGGGCTGTCACCGGCCGGCGTCTTCTCGAGTGCCGCGACCAGAGCGATGTTCGGAGGTGCCGCGTAGCCAAAGTCCCTGAACACGTTCTTGAAGGCGAAGCTGTATCCTTCGGAGGTGAATATCGGATACGCCCGGATGACCGCGTCCTTGCCTGGCGAGGTCAGCGAGGTGATGCTGGTGTTGGCCAGGCCTTTGGCGTCGGTGGTGACTGACGCGGTGAGGTTGCCGCCATTCTCGACGAATTCGAAACGTATGAACGCGTCGGGGACCGCGCTCTTGGCATAACCATAACTCTCGTACAGGTATACTGCCGGCATCAGACCGGCGCCATGCGCCGCGTTTCGAGAGTCGCCCAGGCGCTGCGATCCGTCAGGCAAGAGCCATGACTCATGCGGCTCGACCGTAAGCCTGGTGCCGATGGCGGTCAGCGTGCCGGTGATTTCGTCGGCCTTTGCCTTCTTGTTGGCCTTGGTTGCCTTGCCCAGCGCCGATATGTAGAACTTGATGCCTTCCGACAGATGGTTGGCGTCTATCGAGGCGCTTGCCTTGGCGACGAGCGCATCGATGTCGGCATCAACCTGATCGGGCGCCGTTCCGACGGCAGTGCCGACCGAACCGGTCTGGCCTTTCGCCGCAGGTGAAGCCGGAGCTGGAGACGAAACGCATGCTCCGAATGCGGCCACGATGGCGAGACACATCACGACGCACAGCAGCTTCTTCATGGTTGCACCTCTCCTTCTTACCAGGTGACGCTGGTTGTTACCGGCGCCTTCGATGCATAGAGATCGGCGGCTTTCATGGAAAACGAAGCAGTCTTGCCCGAGACCGTATAACCCTTGGAGGCCGCGACCGTCCGCGGCAGTTCGAGCCTGATGCTGACGGCGTAATCGGCAAAGGCAAGGCGTATGAAGTCGAGCAGATCCGGGTCTGCGGGATTGACACCATCGAAGAGCGTCATCGAGAGGGTGGCCTTTCCGCCGGACTCGGCGTAGCTGGCGCGCGCACCGGATGGATCCAGGAAGAGCGCAAACGCGGCCGCGGTCGGAAAGCGGAGCGCGGTGGTGATGACGAATGCATCGGTGCCATCTTTTCTCGACCATGAGCGAACCTGGCCGCCGGCGCGGCTGGCTGCCAGTTCAAGATCGGCCTGGCCGACCGGGAGCGGCAGATATGCGGCGTTCGCTCCGCCAGTCTTGGTGCCGAGCTTGCCCAGCTCGTCGACGGCGGTGGAAACGGTATATGTCATCGATACATCGACGGCACCATCGGCTCCGATCCTGGCACTGGCGTCCATGCCGATGCACGAACTGAACATCAGGGTGATGACGGCGATACAGGCGATTGCACTATGCTTCATGGTATTGAACCGTAGCTCAAAAAAGGCCTCTTGTCGAGTGTTCACTCTGCGAGTGATCAGTCGAAACGCTCGCTCGCTATGGCCGAATCGTGGAGGCGCAGTGATAGCTCGCCCTCAATCACGGCAAGCGCCTTGCGCATCACCGCTTCTCCGAATTCAGCGGAATTCGAGACGATGGCCGCGCCGAGCTGCGCGAAACGGAGCGATTCCTGCAGGTCGGTCTCGGCGCAGGATACATGGAAACGGATCCGAAGCTTGTCCTTTATCGATTTGACGATGCGCCGCTTGTCCTTGAGGCTGCCCGACTCGGGGATTTCGATGATCACCTGGAGCATCGATACGATCAACGCGGCCGCTTTCCCAGAATGCCGGCGAGTTCCTCGACGCCAGCCGGAGTATCTGACCTGCCCGCTCGCGCATCCGAGGCCGGTGCTTCACCATCCGAAGCGCTTGCGGAATGGCGATGGCGAGGATCGCGATGGAATCGCGACACGATCCCATAGGCTGCGGCGAAGGCAAGGCCGGCAAATGCGAGTATCGCCTCGAAGACGCCACGAGCCCGCACCCGCGCGCTTGCCGGGAACCAGGCCTCGACCGTGCCGAGCCGGCTTGTCACATAGTCGGCAGCTGCGACGACGTGATCGACCGGCAGCACCGCGCGGCCATCCACCCGCAAAGCCAGCGCGCCAGCTGCCTTCGCCGCGGCCAGGCGTTCGGCTTCCGTGCGCGATGCGGCAATGGTGGCGACGGCAGCTTCGTGGCGCTGCCTGTCGGCGAGCGCCGGCCCGGGCACGAGGCTTCCCTGGAACGCCAGGGCGCCCAGGAACATCACGGCGCCGGCTGTGATGAGCGCGGCGAGCAGCGGGGTCAGCCGCAGCCCTCGGCCATCGTCTCCGAGTGCGCGTCCTACCCGCAGCAATCGCAGGGCTCCGGCCGCGGCCAGCGCGCTTGCCGGAGGGCCGGCCAGCCAGAATCCTCTGACGGCGGAGGCATACAGGTCTGCGCCTGCCCAGCCAAACAGGAATGGCCCCGAAACGGCCAGCAGCGGTACGACCGAGCCGATGCCCACGAGCCACGGACGCTCGCCCGCGGCCAGTCGCGCGAAGAATTCGACGGTGAATATGATATCGAACAGCATCGCGACGATCGATGCATAGGCGCGTACCTTCCAGCTGGCCCCCGAGGCGGCCAGCGTCGAAGCGACCAGGGCGATGACAACCGATACGAGCGCAAGGGTATCGAGCACGGCGATCAGCCGAGCATGCGTGGCAACTCCAGACTTCTCAACACCCCGTTTCATGGTCTACAATGATATACGCGAACGATGATAAAGAAAAGACCGTATCCACTGCGCATCATCTCGTTCGCGCTGGCCATGTCGGCGGTCGTGACCGAAGGACTGTCCGCCCAGCAGCTGACATCGGTGCTTCCGGTCGAGCCGCCATCGAGTCTCTTCTCTACGCGGATAGGCGACCAGGATGTGGAGGTCTTTGCCCAGGGCTTCTGGGAAGCCTCGGCACTGACCTCGGGTACCTGGTCGGTCGGTTCGTCGACGACGGGCCTGAACGCGGTGCCGTTCCTCTTTACCCAGACGCCGGACCTGTACGCCTTTCTGCGATTCAGGCAGCGGTGGATCTTCGAGGCCTATGTGACGCAGGATGCCGCCAATTCGAAATTCCTGCTCGCGTTCGAAGGCGCTGACGATGACTTCGTCCGGTCGGCCAGGCTGGGCAATTCTGGCATCACGATGCCTGCCTACCCATACATGGCCTTTGGTTCGCCCACCGGCTCTTTCGGTTTCGCGCTGTCCGCGTATGACCCGGAGCGCTCGGTATCGATAGACGCGATGGTTCGATGGGATGGACTGGAGTGGAAGACGCGCACCTTCTTTGGCAGTTCCGAGGTCGACGAGACGGCCATCGCGCCGCGCGACCATCTGCGTGGCCGCCGGTTCGTGCTCGGTGACACCAATATTACATCACTTGAGCTGACCGATACGACGAGCTCGGGTACGCGTACGCTGCGGTCGGATGAGTACTCTGTGTCGCTCGCCACCGGTGTGGTACTGCTCAACGCGGAGCCCAAGGGCAGCCTGAGCGGCAGCTGGTCGGGCAGTGGTGGTCCGAGATCAGGTGAGCTTCTCTATTCCGTTTCCGTCGCCGCCGATGGCACGATCACCCGCACGACGAGCAACTATGAGGCGCGCAACCTGTATGCGCTGCCCGACACCAGTTCCGCGCGACAGCTCTTTGTACGCAACCTGGCGACCGGCACGACCGATACCGCGTACACGGTCAGCCGCGTCGGGGCCGGCCTTGTCCAGGTGGTCAAGAATGACGCTGCGCCATCATCGGCCCCGGACTATATGCAACCGTTCGCCATCGATTCACCTTGGGTCTACGATGATGCGACGGATGCCTATGTCGCCGGCGATGGTTTCTCGATCATAGCGCGTGTCGTCGAATCGGCCGACACGATCATGCTCGATGACGGCACCGTCGCCGGTACCATCGCCGTGTACCGCGATGGCGTCGAATCGCCATCATTCAGTTATGATGAAGGCAGCCGCAACCTGGCACTGCAGCCGCCACCGAGGTCAGGCGAGAGTGTGCAGGTGCGGTACGCGGTCGCCAGCTCGGATCGCTCGGATGGCGCCCTGGCCTTCGGCGTCGGCACGCGCTTCCCGTGGCTGGGCCTCGATTGGGCGACGGCGATAGGAGGCCGGTGGCCGATGTTCGGCCCCGGCTACGATGCGGCCGGCAGCCTGCGCTCGGCATGGGCCGGCGTGTCGGCGAGCGTCGCGAAAGAGACCGAGAACGCGTCATTCTCGGTGCAGACGATGGCGCGATACCAGCGGGCCGGTGCGTACGGCCGCTACCGGGTGGCCGGCATGGAGGACTCCGGCACCAGCTCTGGCGGGACGCTGACCTGGCTGACCCCGTTCAGGCCGGACGAGGGGCCGCTTTCAGATTTCGACCATATTTCCGCGAATAGCATAGTGGCGGAGGACTTGATCACGAGCTATGCAGATCCATTATCGGAGTTTCACTCGAATGGTGCCGCCAACAGGGCCTTCATCGTGACGGCGCAAGCCGGAGCGACCGGCGCAGTGACTCGCTTCATACGCTACATAGACGACGCGCCGCTGGCATCGTTCAAGCGGATGGTTTTTTACATCAAGATCGATTCGGTGACCACACCATCGACGATCACGGTGCGGGTCGGGGATGGAACGGGCGGCGGCGCCTCGATTTCGGTGCCGCTCGACGCGTCAGGTGGGCTGGTCAACGAAGGCTGGCGTCGCATGGAACTCGACATGAATCAGGCCGCTCCGGCGGTCAGGTGCATTGCTCCCGATGGGTCGAGCGTGGCCATCCCAGGCGCAAGCGGTTCATTCACGCTGCCCGATGTCGCGGGTGTCGCCGAGATCATCCTGACGGACTTTACCGAAGGCACCGTGCAGATCGACGAGCTGCTGCTCGATGGGGCGGCTGACGGCTTCTCCGTGCTGGCGGGCGGCATGGCGTCGTTCGGCGACGCGACAAAGAAGCAGGGGCCGTACCTCGTGCTGACTGGCGCCGGCGTCATCGACGACAATCCTGCGCTGGCCTCCACGGCCGAGGCCGGCTGGTCGGGCACGATCGCCTCGGCCTCGCTGACCGCTTCGCCGGCCTATGCCTCCGGTGTCGGGTCGCTGGGCCTTGGCTACGCGGTGGCGCTGCCATCGGCATCGGCACCGACGCACCTCGTCGACCAGTTCTCCAGGGATGCGGTGCTCCATCGCTACGCCCGATCGCTCGATGCGGCGGCCGCGCTTGGCCCGGTACAGGTCGGGGCAACGGCGACATCAGACGAGGAGGCGGCCGCCTTTACGCAATCATGGAAGGCCAGGGCTGCGGTCGGCAGCTATCTGGGCCTGCATGCTGCCGCGAGCCTGTACGCTCCGGTTGCGTTGATCGACGAGGGCGGCATTGCCGACTCCTGGCTGCGTTCATGGAGCCTGGTCCTGCCGACCGCTGAATCACAGGCCTCGACGCGCAGGCTCGAAGCGGGCGGCACCGTTCTTGGTTCGGTGCTGACCGCCAGGGCCCGGCGTTCCTTCGATGCGACCTCCGGATCGCAGACAAGCGCCGAGGCGACCGCGACGGTGCCGCTCCGGATGGGCCTCGTAACGGTAGCGCCATTCTATACGCGCACGACGACGCTGCAGCGCGCCTCAGGCGCGTCGTCATTCGGCGATGACCTGTCGGAATTCGGTACCGACATCGGTCTGGCGGCCGCGCTCTGGTCGAGCCTGCCCATCATCGAGCTATGGAGCGCGTCCGCGTATCCGGGGTTTGACCGGTTCTCGGCCGGTGCGACGGCGGCCAGGCACGAGGCGCTGGCGGGACTGGAGATCCGCCGTCCTGTCGGCAACGGCGCCATCGACCTCGTCGTGCCCAGCGCCGCCCGCGTTGCCTACACGCGGGCGATGCAGCAGACCGATGACAGCCTGGTCGAATCGGATGCCCTGGCGGCGACCCTGTCCGGTACAGCCGCCAATGTGTTCTGTGCCGGCGGCGCGATGCCGGCGTTTCGTACCGTCACCTTTGACGAGTATTCGTCGAAGACCGACCTGCAGTTTCAGTATTACCCGTCCGATGGAGCGATCCTGCCATCGGTCGCGTACAGCGGTATGGCGAGCCTGGAGTTCGCCAGCGGCTCCGTTCTGGTGGCCTCGTCGAGCCTTGCCTGGACGGTCGCCCGCGATTCGGCTCCGTGGTCGGGTTCGGCGGGTGTGTCCATCCTGACAAGGCCGGCCAGGACCTGGCTTGGTGATCTGGTAGCGCTCGTGACGAGACCCAGGCCAGCCGCTGAATCGGCGGACGATGCATCGGCGAAGACATGGGTCTCGGCATGGCTCGATACGACGTTCTCGATACCGCCGAAACTGAAGAATACCTTTGAGTTGAAGGCGACCATCGCCCGGACCGCCGCGGTCGCCTCGCCGCTGACGGAACGCCTGGCCTTTGATTATGGAACCAAGGTTGCCGCCGGCGACAGCCTGACCATAGGAGCCTCGGCCGGACTCGCACAGAGCGCCGCGGTATACGATGCGGCCATCATCTGGGGCTTTGGATACCAGCTCGGCGTCGAGCTGCGTATCGTGTTCTAGCGGGGTGGCGCGTACGCCGGGCGCACGCGCGCCGTTGACAGGCGATTTTAGGCCTCGTATAGTGTCCGCACCATGAAACGACGCCTCATAACCAGCGCATTACCGTATGTCAACAATGTTCCCCACCTCGGCAACCTGATCCAGGTGCTGTCGGCCGACGTGTTCGCCCGTGCCTGCCGACTGCGGGGCTATGAGACGCTGTATGTGTGCGGTACCGACGAGTATGGCACCGCGACCGAGACCAAGGCCGCCGAGGAAGGTGTGACGCCGGCCGAACTGTGCTCGCGCTTTCATGAGATCCACAAGTCGATTTATCAGTGGTTTGGCATATCGTTTGACAAGTTCGGCCGCACCTCGACACCGCGCCAGACCGAGATTGTGCAGTCCCTGTTCAATGACATAGACCAGGCTGGATTCGTGACCGAACAGACGATAGAGCAGCTCTATTGCGATGCCTGTGGCCGTTTCCTGGCCGACCGGTATGTCCGTGGCACCTGCCCGCATTGCGGCTATGCCGATGCCCGCGGCGACCAGTGCGAATCCTGCGGAACCCTGCTGGAACCGACCGAACTGAAGGAACCCAAATGCTCCACCTGCGGCGCCACGCCGCGCGCCCGATCGACGAGGCACCTGTACATCGACCTTCCGGCTATTCGGCCGCGGCTGGAGGCCTGGATGAAGGAGGCGAGCGTCAAGGGGTTCTGGGCAAACAATGCCGTGCAGATGACGCAGGCCTGGATACGCGACGGACTCAAGGCCCGCGCCATAACGCGCGACCTCAAGTGGGGCATTCCGGTTCCGAGACCCGGCTTCGAGGACAAGGTATTCTATGTCTGGTTCGACGCGCCCATCGGATATCTCAGCATCACCGCGACGCTTGGCGACGAGAAGGGCTTTGACTGGAAATCATGGTGGATGAGCCCCGACGATGTCGAGCTGTTCCAGTTCATCGGCAAGGACAACATCCCATTCCACACGGTCATATTCCCGAGCACGCTGCTCGGATCCGGCAGGAAGTGGACCATGCTCCACCACATGTCGAGCACCGAGTACCTGAACTACGAGTCGGGCAAGTTCTCAAAGTCAAAGGGTATCGGCGTCTTTGGCACCGATGTGATGGAGACCGGAATTCCGGCGGATGTCTGGCGCTTCTACATATTCTACAATCGCCCCGAGAAGAGCGACGTGACCTTTACCTGGAACGACTTCATGGAACGCGTCAATGGCGAACTGATAGGCAACCTGGGCAACCTCGCAAACAGGACGCTCGCGTTCGTCCAGCGCTTCTACGATGGCGCCATACCGGCAGGCAAACCGGACGAAGCGTTCTGGTCGGAGGTGCGCGCGCTTGAGGCCACGGCCGCGGGCCAGCTTGAACGCGCCGAGCTGCGCGACGCCTTCAGGACCGCGTTCCAGATAGCGGACCTGGCCAACAAACGCTTCCAGGCCGAAGAACCCTGGAAGGCGCGGACATCCGATCCGGACAAGGCCGCGAGCCTTCTATCGGACCTCTGCTATGTGCTGCGCGACCTGTCCATCATCATGCACCCATACATGCCACAGGCGATGGATCAGCTGGCCGGATTCTTCGGGCTTGCCATATCGAAGGCGACCGGAGCTCCGGGCCTGTCGTGGGCAGATACCGGCAAGCTGCATGGCCTGTCCAGGGTTACGAACGTCGGGGTGCTGTTCCAGAAACTCGAGCCGGACCGCATCGCGGAACTTCGCGAGCGGTATTCCGGTTCGCAGAAGGAACGGGCCGCCCGCGACGCGCAGGCGCCGGCTACTCAGAAAGCGCCGGCCGCGGCGGAGGCAGCGTCAAAGGCTCCTGCCGCTCCGGAGGCCAAGGCGCCGGTCGAACCCAAACCAATCCCGTATGCCGAGCTTCCGGTCGAAGAGCGCTTCGCCAGGCTGATAGACCTGCGCGTCGCCGCGATCGTCAAGATCGAGCGCCATCCGAAGGCCGACAAGCTCTACATCGAAACGCTCGATGATGGCTCGGGCCAGGAGCGCGTCATCGTCTCCGGGCTCGTGCCGTTCTACAAGGAAGAAGAACTGCTGGGCAAGCACATCGTGCTGGTCAACAACCTGAAACCGGCCAAGCTGCGCGGCGTCGAGTCACGGGGCATGCTCCTTGCGGCATCGCGATCCGGTGCCGATGGCAAGGAGGCCGTCGAGGTGCTCGATGCTCCGTGGGCGGCCCCGGGCACGCGGGTCGTACTGGAAGGACAGGATCCGGCAATCAGTCCCGAGGCGCAGATCGATGTCGACGCCTTCTTCTCGGTTCCGATCGTCGCCAGTGGAGCCAGGGCACTGGTCGGCACCAGGGCCCTGACCGCGGCGGGTTCCGCCTTCAGCTTGATCAAGGTCAGCGACGGCGAAGTAGGTTGATGCACGCATCGTTGATCAGAAACGATGACGCGGCGGCCTCGGTCTTCCTGCAGAGTCGGTTCTGGGCGGAGTTCAAGTCGCTCGCAGGGTGGAGCTATGCGCGCTACGATGTTCGCATCGATGGATCCGGCGCGGCTCCGTTCCCGCTCAGCGTCCTCAACCGTGGTCTCGGCCTCGGATACACCTTCGCCTACGTGCCACACGGGCCGGAGGCGATCGTCGGCGATGACGATCGCGGCGCATTGCTGACGGCCATCGCCGAAGCGCTCCGAGGCGAGCTGCCGCACTCATGCGTGTTCGTCCGTTTTGACCCGGCCTGGTACGAGGTGGAAGGCCCGGAAGCCGCAGCGCCACTGCGGCGGCCCGTGTTCGCGATGCCCTTGCTCAAGGGCTCCGATGTCCAGCCGCCTGACAGTGTCGTGCTCGAGCTGAACCATACCGACGATGAACTGCTTGCGGGCATGAAGCCGAAATGGCGCTACAACATCAAGCTGGCCGAGAAGAAGGGCGTGGTTGTCCGATCGGAAGGCCCGTCCGGGTTGTCGGATTTCTATGCGCTGTATGAGACGACGGCGATGCGTGACAGAATAGCCATTCATCCACGCTCGTACTACGAGCGGCTTTTCGAGCTCGGATCGACGAACGGATCCGAACCAAGTCCCGATGTACGGCTCTGGATCGCACGATTCGAGGGCAGGCCGCTGGCGGCCATCATCACGGTTTTCTATGGTGTCGAAGCAACCTATCTCTACGGCGCCTCGAGCGACGAGCAGCGCAACCTGATGCCGTCGTATGCCTTGCAGTGGGCCGCCATCCGGGCCGCGAGGGAAGCCGGCTGCCCGACCTACGACTTCTATGGCATTCCGCCGGTCGACGATCCCGACCATCCGATGTCCGGGTTGTACCGCTTCAAGACGGGCTTTGGCGGCCAGATCCGCCACTACTCCGGAGCCTGGGACTATGTGCTGAGACCGCTGCAGTACCATGGATTGCGGCTTGCGGAACGGCTGCGCCTCTTCTGGCATAAATCGATCAAGAAGCGGCTGGCGTAGCGCCGATTGCGGTCGAAAGATCGGCAGCGCTATGGTAGTATTGAAGCCGCAGGCTCGTATGGGAAGTGCCTGCGAGGTGGTATGACTCCGATGGCCATGACTGTGCGGTATCAGGTGGTCCTCCTCGGGTTGTGCATGGCAACCTTTCTGGCGCCGGCCCTGCTGTATGCCCAGGGTACCGGCACTTCGGCTCCCGCAACGATCTCACCCATCCGCGTCGTCTGCGATGATTCGTATCCGCCTTACTCATTCCGCTCGGATTCGGGCGAAATCCAGGGAATCATACCCGATCTCTGGAAGGCCTTCTCGGCCAGAACCGGTCGTCCCGTCGAGTTCCGCGCGATGGACTGGACGCTGGCCCTGCGCGAGATGGCTACGGGACACGCCGATGTACTTGATTCGGCGTTTCGGACTCCCGATCGCGAGAAGCTCTATGACTTCCTGCCTGCCTATGCCACGCTCAAGGTGCCCGTGTATTTTCACCGCTCCATATCGGGAATCGCCGGTCCGAAGGATCTGCGCGGCTTCAGGGTCGCGGTCAAGCTCGGCGATGCCTGCATCGGCATACTGCAAGGCCTTGGCATCAAGGATCTGATCCAGTACACCAGTTACGAATCGATCATCAAGGCCGCCACGGCCGGCGATGTCCGCGTGATGTGCATCGATGAGCCGCCGGCTCTGTACTACATCTACAAGTATGGACTGGAAGACGAGTTCAGGGGAACCTTCAATCTATATACCGGCTATTTTCATCGGGCGGTCCACAAGAACCGCAAGCCGCTGGCCGACGGGTCCGATCTGTATGCGGTGCTCGAGAAGGGATTCGCCTCCATCCCCGCGGCTACCATCGAGGAGATCGAGGATCGGTGGATGGGCCGGCCACTGTCGAGCCACATCGACTGGCGCATCTTCCTGATGTCTGGAATGGCGGTGCTTGTGCTCATCGTCATTCTGATTGCCTTCTTGCTGGTATTGCGCCTGCAGGTGCGCAGGAAGACGGCAGAGCTTTTGCAGAAGAACCAGGAATTGCAGGCGAGCGAGCGGAAGAATCTGGCGTTCATTTCAGCGCTGCCTGATCTGTTCTTCATAGCCGATGCCGATGGCAGATTCATCGAGTTCATCACTTCGAATCCGGATATACTGATGATGCCCGGTGAGCAACAGGTGGGCAGGACGATAGACGAACTGTTCAGTGATCCGGAAACGGCCAGGCTCTTCAACCAGAACCTGAAATCCGCGCTGAGCGGGACGCCTGTCGCCGTCATCGAATACAACATGGACATTCGCGGTTCGCCGCACCATTTTGAATGCCGCTCAACGCTGATAGAGGCAGACCGCGTGCTGTTCATCATCAGGGACACGACCCGGGAGTGGACCAGCGCCATCCAGGTGCAGCAGTCATTGCTCGAAAAGGAGATTCTGCTCAAGGAGATCCACCACCGTGTCAAGAACAACCTGCAGGTCGTATCGAGCCTCGTGCAGCTCCAGTCATCGGTTCTGAAGTCAGAGCACGACCGACAGCTCTTTGCCGAGACACAGCACCGCATCCTCGCGATGGCGCAGGTGCATGAACTCTTGTACCACTCGGACAACTTCTCGTGGATCGATGGCGGCGAGTATGTCCGGCTCGTCTATGACGAACTGCAGTACGCGTACCAGAACTCGATAGCCGACGTGCAGGCCAACCTCAACCTGGAATCGGTGCAGCTCGATCTGGATACGGCGATTCCACTGGCCCTGATACTCAACGAGGCGGTTTCGAATGCGTTCAAGTACGCCTTCTGCGGTGGCCGCCGGGGTCGGCTGGACATCGCCCTGAGAGTCGGAGCCGATGGCAAGCGGGTTCTGACGGTCGCCGACGATGGGCCAGGGTTCATGGATGGCTGGCAGCAGCATATCGATGACTCGCTGGGGCTGACCATAATCCGGTCGCTCGCCGCGCAGATCAGGGGCACGCTCGTCATCGAGAACCGCGGCGGCGCCTTTCTGCAGCTTCAGTTCTGAATGCCGGATGTCGCAGCCTGCGAACCTGACGCATCGTCCAGTTCGTGAGGCATCAGCCGCCGCTGGGGCCTGAAGAAGGTCTTCGGTGAGTATTCGTACAGGTCAGCCACCTTGATCATGTAGATGCACGCGTAGTCATCGATCTGGCCCGCGTAGCGGCTTTCCTCGTGGCCCGCCCGCAGCACTTCTCCCCAATATGGATTGAAGAAGGTCCGGTGCGCCGACAGTTTCTCTGAAATTTCCTGGTTGATCCGGTCGGATTCGTCAAAGAGGCCATCGAGCAACTTCCGGTCGACCGGACGACCGGCATAGCGTTCCAGATCCATGCGGTTCAGCTGCCCTTCAATGTGGGACTTGCGCTCCATCAGGCCATCGATATCATGCTGCATCGCGCGGGCCGCCTTCAGGCTGGCCAGCTCCGCCCCCAGATCCTCGAGGACCAGTGCCGTGCGCCATCCGCATCGCTTCTTGATCGATACGACATCTCCATAGATGTGGTCGCCGATATAGAGGATCTCCCGTCCATCGAGCCCCAGGTCTTCCTGCAACGGTTTGAACCATCCGCCCTGAAAGAGCCCGGAGGAGACCTTCCCGTCCCAGTTGCGCATCAGGCCGCTGTCTGGATCGATCGCCAGGAAGCGGCTTGGCCGTTCGAAGAACTGGGGCTTGTCGGCCAGGGTGATGATCACGTCAAAGACATCGCGCCAGCTGGCATGGTGTTTCCAGAATGGATCGAGCGCATATTCAAGCAGCACCCGTGTATAGTTGTAATCGGAGTTGGTAATGATCATCAGCTTCTTGCCGTAGTCCTTGTAGCGCTCAAGAAGGGCCGGCACCAGCGGATCGCGTATGACATACCTGCCCATGTCGGCACGAACCGCTTCCTTGATCGCACCGTTGCGGTGCACCGCGTCTATCGCGGTTCCGACATCGGCTGCGAGCGTCGCAAAATCGGGCAGGTTCACGCCCTGGGATTTCAGCTCGACCAGCTGCGAATAGAGCACGCCAGTCGAGATCGCGAAGAGCGTATCGAGCGGCAGGAACGACGGGTCGGAAAGCTCGACCGCGACATTCTGATAGATGGCCTTCATCGTGCGGAAGTCAAGGCTCTGCAGGCCATGGCAGGCCATCTTGACCTTGCCATAGCGGCTCAGCTTGAGCAGGTTGCCATTGCGCTTGTCTATGACGAGGCCGACCAGCGCGCGGGCGGGGTCGAACTGCAGTTCGAGCAGCTCCGCCGGATAGCCGCGTTCGGTTACAAGATACTGTACCGCGCGGTTATGGGCGAGCGACTCGAACGCGACGCTGTCATAGCGGACGAGCGTATAGTCCATGTCGAACCCGATCAGGGCAATCTGCTTGAGGTTGAGCGAGCGATTGACGAAGACGCCCAATGAAAGCCTCCCGAATACCCCGCGGGCCGCGCTATGCCTCGATGGCCAGCGTCAGCTCCTCTTCCCAGAATGAAGCAGGGTAGCGCGCTGGCTGTTCTGGGACTGGTGGTGGCAGCCTGGACAGGCGCTCCGCCTCGGCGGCAGCCCACTCAGCCTTGCGCACGCCTTGCAGATACTTGTCGGCTACGCTCGGAAACAGCTCCAGGAGCAGTTCTTCCTTTTCATTGGCCGCCAGTTTCGCATCACCGCAGTCGGCCAGGGCGGGATTGTTCTGCTTCTTGTACGCGCTCGTATCATAGGGGGTTTCTTCACGGACTCCCGCTATCTTCTCGCGGAAGGCCGGATCCACCGGGAACGGCGTCCTGCCATACGAGCCCTTTACGAGCTCAATGAAGTTCTTGGAGACATTGGTATAGAAGGGTTTGCCCTGCGACTTGTCGACGATGCAGTTGACTGCCTGCGCCCCGACAATCTGGCTGGTCGGCGTGACCAGCGGCGGTACACCGGCGTCAAGCCGGACCTGCGGAACGATACCCAGCAATTCTTCAAGGTGCTGTTCGAGTTTGTAATCCTTCAGCTGCGCCATCATGTTCGTATACATGCCGCCGGGAATCTGGGCGCGCTTGACGATGGCATCGGGTTCGGGGTAATTGAAGGCGGCTTCTATCGCCTGGCACAGTCTGAGCGTCTGATCGGCCTTGCCGGCCATTGCTGCGTCGACCGCGCCGTCGAGCAGTGACTTGAGTTCGGGGTCCGGTGCGTAGTGGGTCAGATCGATTTCGGGCGGCATGCGCTTGTACTGGTCGAACTTGGACAGCTCGGTCCTGATGCCGCGCAGCTCCCTGTTGATGTCCGCGACCGCCCCCAGGTCGACGCCAGTGTCCAACCCGAGCCGGTCTGCGAAGAGCTGGATGATCTCGAAGCCCGGTGCCGCCGGACCACCGGAGAAATTCATGACCGCGGTATCGATGATGTCGACACCATTGACCATCGCCATCAGGATGCTCGCCGTGCCATAGCCGGGCGTGCAGTGCGTATGCAGGTCTATCGGTATGCCAATCTCGGATTTAAGGGCCTTGATCAGTCTGGCACTGGTCGCCGGCTCCAGGAGCCCGGCCATATCCTTGATCGTGATCATGTCAGCGCCGGCCGCGGCCAGCTCCTTGGCCTTGCGGATGAAGTAGGGAATGCCGAACAGCGTGCCCGGTATCGTGGTGCCTTTCAGGAATGCGTGCACCCGGTCGCCGACGGTGAACTTCGGGTCGGTCGTATAGCAGACCGCGCAGTCCGCAAGGCCGCCATTGGCCTTGACGAAGCGGATCGTGCTGGTCATGTTGTCGATGTCGTTGAGCGCGTCAAAGACACGCATGATATCGATGCCGGAACGCACCGAGTTCCTGCAGAAGCCTTCAATTACTGAATCAGGATATGGCGTATAGCCAAACAGGTTCCGGCCGCGGGATAGAGCCGTCAGCTTGGACGCGCCGGCGACGCCGTCCCGGATGCTTTCCAGTCTGGTCCACGGATTCTCGTTCAGGTAGCGCATGACCGAATCCGGGACGGCGCCTCCCCATACTTCCATTGCGTAGAAGTGGGCCTTCCTGTAGAAGGGCAGCACCCTGTCTACCTGCTGCTGCGTCATTCTGGTGGCAAATTGCGATTGCTGGCCATCCCGTAACGTCAAATCGCGGATCTTGATGCGCTGAGCCATGGCAATACTCCATTAAGACTACTGGATCGGTCGCACGAAACCAGGGCGGCCGCGTACGGCGAGTATACTGGTCTTTGGACCATTTGGCCAAGCATCGAGCAGCGGCCGACCAATGGCAAGCGGCCGACCAAAGGCAAGCGGCCGACCAAACGCTAGCGGCCGAGCGCCTCGGAGATCAGCTCCGATGTCCGCTTCACCTTGGCCACCTTGTCCGAGAAGCCCGGTCCCTCGAACCTGACCGACGGCCCGGACATCGCGATCGCCGCGACGACTTCGCACTTGGCATCCTGAATGGGTGCCGCAATCGAGGTGACGCCTTCCTCGCGTTCGCCCAGGCTCACGGTATAACCGCTGCGCCGGAGCTCTTCCAAAGCGTCTTCTGTCGCAAAGGGATCACCAGCCAGCAGCGCCTGGCGCCGCGCCGGCGGCAGATACGCCAGCAGCACGCGGCCAGCTGCGCCGCGAGTCAGGGGATGCCGGTCGCCGACGTTGATCACCCGCCGCAGGGGTCTGGTGCTCTCGACCCGTTCGACGCACAACCGCTCGTCCCCCTGAACGACATACAGGCTGACGCCTTCGTTGTAGACGGCGTTCAGTTCCCGCATGAATGGCAGCGCTATCTTGCGCAATTCCATGTTCGACAACCCGAGTGCGCCGATCTGGGCCAGTCGTGAGCCAAGCGAATACCGCTGCGTCTCGTTGTTGCGGGCCAGAAACGATCGTTTCTCGAGCGTCGCGACGATGCGCGATGTCGTGCTCATGGCCAGGTTTATCCGTTTCGCCAGGTCGGTCAATGAAAGCTCGAGCCGGCCTGGCTCGAAGCAGTCAAGTATGTCAAGGGCACGCTCGATGGATCTGACCGGAGTGTCGTTTTCAGCCATGGTTCCTCTGAAGTCTCGTTGTCATATTGTCGAAATAGATTCCGCAGAATGGAATCAAATATTGCTAAATGGAAGTATAGCATGCTGTACGCCTGTGTCAAGCGTCATCGAGAAGAGCGGCACTACCGAGCGTCCGCACAGGTCTGATTCCGGCTGCGGTATAAGTACAAAACATATATGGAATAAATGCGGATTCGACCCTGATCGTCTGTAGGCGCATCCGCCTGGCAGTGACTCGGCCAGCGCCCTTGACAGAACCTTGATCGGGTGTATACTGTCGATATTCGGTAGTCTACTATCGATATTCCGCTAGATGGAACTAGTTGATCATTTCAGCAGACTATGATTCTGGCAGACAAGATCGGTTTTTGAGTATACCCTGTTCGGTATCGACAGTCCTGTCGGTACATCCCAATGCGAGCGTAGGATATGAGCGAACAAAAGAAACGTTTCAATCACATTATTCGGGAACGCTGGTGCAAAGGATGCAATATTTGCGTCGCGTTCTGTCCCAAGCAGGTCCTGTCGCTGCGCAACGGCAAGGTCTTCGCCGAGCATCCGGATCAATGCATCGGGTGCAAGCTCTGCGAGATCCGCTGCCCCGATTTCGCGATAGAGATACAGGAACTGGTCGAAGCCGCAGCGCCAGGCAAGAGCGCCTCGGACCACGACTATTCCATAGCTCCGGAGGCCGCTCATGACTAACGCCAAGCTCATGCAGGGGAATGAGGCCTGTACCCTCGGCGCGCTGGCCGCCGGGCTGGACTTCTATGCCGGCTACCCGATAACGCCATCAACCGAGATAGCCGAACTGTGTTCCGAAGAGCTGCCGAAGATCGGCGGCAAGTTTATACAGATGGAAGACGAGATTGGCTCGATCGCCGCCATCATCGGCGCGTCGCTGACCGGCCGCAAGGCGATGACCGCGACGAGCGGTCCCGGTTTCTCGCTGATGCAGGAGAATCTCGGCTATGCCTCGCTGACCGAGGTGCCGATCGTCATCATCAATGTGCAGCGCGTTGGACCGTCGACCGGCATGCCGACGTCGCTGGCCCAGGGCGATGTGATGCAGGCGCGTTGGGGCACCCATGGTGACCATCCCGTCGTCGTGCTGGCGCCTGGCAATGTCAAGGAATGCTTCGAGCTGACCATCAAGGCCTTCAATATATCGGAAGAGTACCGGGTGCCGGTCATCGTCCTTTCGGACGAGGTCATCGGGCACATGCGCGAGAAGGTCATCCTGCCGGATTCCAAAGACATCAAGGTGTCCAATCGGGCCGTTCCGCGATCTCCGGGCGGGTATCTGCCGTACAAGGCCGATGCCGACGGCGGCGTTCCCCTGATGGCGCCGTTTGGGGCCGGCTATCGATACCATGTCACGGGTCTCTTCCATGATGAGACGGGATTCCCATCGAACCGTTCCGATGTGGCCGACACGCTGTTGCGGCGGTTGCAGCGCAAGGTGGAGAAGGCCGAGCCGGCGATACGTGACTACTTCACCGAATCTGTCGATGACTGCGACGTGCTGGTCGTGGCGTTCGGTTCCTCCGCGATGTCCGCGCTCTCGGCCGTGCGTCAGGCGCGCGCCAAGGGCATCAAGGCCGGCCTGTTCAGGCCCAAGACGATATGGCCATTCCCCGAAGAGCCGCTCGGCAGGCTGGCATCGAAGGTCAAGCGGGTCATCGTGCCGGAGATGAACCTCGGGCAGCTGATCCTCGAGATCGAGCGCATCGTGGCAGGCCGGGCTCCGGTCGAGCATCTGGGCAAGGTCAATGGCGAGCTCTTCAGGCCGGAAGAGATTCTGGCAGCCATCATGGGAGGCCAGCGATGAGTGAAATGCTCAAGTACTTCAGGGAGAACAGGCTCCCGCACATCTGGTGCCCCGGCTGCGGCCATGGCACGATAACCGGCGCCCTTGTCCGGGCCATAGCGAAGCTCAAGCTCGACAAGAACAGGATCGTGGTCGTTTCGGGCATCGGTTGCTCGAGCCGCGCGCCTGGTTACCTTGATTTTGACACGCTGCACACGACCCATGGCCGCGCGCTCGCGTTTGCGACCGGCATCAAGCTGTCGCGTCCCGACCTCAAGGTCATCGTGATGACGGGCGACGGTGATTCCACCGCGATCGGCGGCAACCATTTCATCCATGCCGCGCGGCGCAACATCGATATCACCACGATCGTGATGAACAACGACATCTATGGCATGACCAGCGGCCAGTACTCGCCAATGACGCCGACCGGCATGTTCGGCACCACGGCTCCGTACGGCAACGTCGAGCGACCGTTCGATCTGGCAAAGCTCGCCATAGCCTCGGGAGCGACCTACGTCGGCCGGGCCACCTCGTACCATGCGCAGCTCCTTGAGGAACTGATGGAGAAGGCCCTGCTCAACAAAGGCTTCTCGGTGATAGAGGCGGTGTCCCAGTGCCCGACCTATTTTGGCCGCAAGAACAAGCTGGGCTCGGCTGTCGACATGCTCAACTGGTACAAGGAGCGTGCCGTCAACGTCAAGGCGGCCGCCGTGATGGCGCCCGAGAAGCTGGAAGGCAAGTTCCTGATTGGCGAGCTGTTCAACCAGCCGGCACCGGAATACACCGCCTCGTATGACGCGCTGGTCGACGGAGTCAGAAGAAAGTTCGACACCTTCCAGGGAGGAGTACGCGAATGCGCACAGAATTCAGACTAAGCGGATCCGGCGGCCAGGGCCTCCTTCTGGCCGGCATCGTACTGGCCGAGGCCGCCATACTCGATGACAAGAATGCCGTGCAGACGCAGAGCTATGGCCCCGAAGCCCGTGGCGGCTCGAGCAAGGCCGAGGTCGTCATATCGGAACTCGATATCGATTACCCCAAGGCTACCGATCCGGATTACCTCCTGGCGCTGACCGCGGACGCCTACCGCACCTATGGCAAGCTGCAGGACAAGGGCCTGATCATCGTCGATTCATCGGTTGCCCTCGACCCGGCCATTACGGCGCGTACCACATCGGTACCGATACTCGAGACGACCGCGAAGATCGGCAAGATGATCGTGACGAATATCGTGGCGCTTGGCGTACTCGGCGGCCTGTCGGGAATCGTCAAGCCTGAGACACTCGAGAAGGCCGTGCTCAATCGGGTTCCAAAGGGCACCGAAGAACTCAATCTGAAGGCTCTGCGGGCGGGATTCGAGCTGGCGGCCCAGTCACAGAAGAATGGGGAGCACCATACATGAGCGACGACATCCAGAAAGGTTTTGAAGCGTACAAGGCCGGTGTCGACAAGGCTCTGGCAAAGTTTCCGGAACGCAAGAAGGATTTTGCCACCGGATCGAAGTCACCGGTACAGCGACTGTACACGCCGCTCGACGATGGCAACCGCGACTACATCAGGGACATTGGCTTTCCCGGTGAGTACCCGTATACGCGCGGCGTGCAGAATACGATGTACCGCGGGCGCTTCTGGACGATGCGCCAGTACGCCGGATTCTCGACCGCGGAGGAATCGAACAAGCGCTACAAGTTCCTGCTGTCGCAGGGCACGACCGGCCTTTCGGTAGCCTTTGACCTGCCGACGCAGATAGGATACGACTCCGACCATCCCCTGTCGCAGGGAGAGGTTGGCAAGGTCGGTGTCGCCATCGATTCGCTGGCCGACATGGAAACGCTGTTCGATGGCATACCGCTCGACAAGGTCTCCACGTCGATGACGATCAACGCGCCGGCGGCGGTGCTGCTCGCCATGTATATCGCGGTCGCCGAGAAGCAGGGTGTGCCGGCGGACAAGCTCGAAGGCACGATCCAGAACGACATTCTGAAAGAGTATATCGCCCGCGGAACCTATATCTATCCGCCCGAGCCATCGATGCGCCTGATCACCGACATCTTTGCCTATTGCTCGAAGCATGTGCCCAACTGGAACACCATATCGATATCCGGCTACCATATCCGCGAGGCCGGCTCCACCGCCGCCCAGGAAGTGGCGTTCACGCTGGCCGATGGCATCGCGTACGTCGATGCCGCCATCAAGGCCGGACTCGATGTCGACGCGTTTGGACCCAGGCTTTCGTTCTTCTTCAATGCACACAACGACCTGTTTGAAGAGGTCGCCAAGTTCAGGGCCGCACGGCGCGTCTGGGCCAAGGTGATGAAGGAGCGGTTCGGGGCAAAGAACCCCAAGAGCCTCATGCTGCGTTTCCATACGCAGACCGGTGGATCGACCCTGACTGCCCAGCAACCGGACAACAACGTGGTCCGCGTTGCGATCCAGGCCCTGGCTGCCGTGCTTGGCGGCACGCAGTCGCTGCATACGAACTCGAGGGATGAGGCTCTGGCGCTGCCGACCGAGGCATCCGTCCGCATCGCGTTGCGCACGCAGCAGATCATCGCCTACGAATCCGGAGCCACCGAGACGATCGATCCGCTGGCAGGCTCATACTATGTGGAGAGCCAGACCGACCGCATCCAGAAAGAGGCTGAAGCGTACATAGCGACGATCGATTCCATGGGCGGCGCGGTCAAGGCGATCGAGCGGGGCTACGTGCAACAGGAAATTCAGGACGCCGCCTACGCCTGCCAGATGGACATCGAATCGGGTGACCGCATCGTTGTCGGCATGAACAAGTTCCAGATTCAGGAAGAGCCGCCCAAAGGCTTGCTCCGGGTCGATCCCATCGTCGGCGAGCAACAGGTTGCCAGGCTCAAGGCCATTCGGGCGAAGCGCGACAATGGCCGCGTCCAGGCAGCGCTGAAGGCGCTGCAGCATGCCGCCCAGACGACCGAGAATCTGATGCCGCCGATACTCGAGGCGGTCAAGGCATACGCCACGCTCGGCGAGATCAGCGATGTGATGCGTGCCGTGTTCGGCGAGTACCAGCAGAAGGTCATCCTCTAACCAGGTAGAAGCAAGGTAGGTAGTCATGGAACGAAAGATTCGCGTACTTGTCGCCAAACCGGGGCTGGATGGCCATGATCGTGGAGCAAAGGTCATTGCCCGCTCCCTTCGCGACGCAGGCATGGAGGTCGTCTATACTGGCCTCCGGCAGACTCCCGAGCAGATCGTGTCGGCGGCCATACAGGAAGATGTCGACGTGATAGCGATGAGCATCCTGTCAGGAGCGCACAACCACCTGTTCCCGAGGGTGATGGAGCTGCTCCGGGAGAAGCATATCGACGACGTGCTGGTCATCGGCGGCGGTGTGATACCCGATGACGACATACCTGGCCTCAAGGCCGCCGGCATTGCCGGTGTCTTTACGCCGGGCACGCCGACGACCGAGACGATCGAATTCATCAAGAACAACCTGAAGCGCGGAAAATAGGCCGTGGACGATTCCATCGTCTCCGTCGAGCGGGTCCGCTCCGGAGATCCGCGCGCCGTTGCCCGCCTGATCAGCATGGTCGAGCGGGAAGACCCCGAGCGGCTCGCCACCCTCAAGGCCCTGCATGCGTATGGCGGCAGGGCCCATGTCGTCGGCATTACCGGGCCGCCGGGTGCCGGCAAGAGCACGCTGACTGACAAGATCGTGGGTGTCCTGCGCGACCGTGGTCGCCGCGTCGCCGTCATCGCCGTCGACCCATCGAGCCCCTTCACAGGGGGAGCGATTCTCGGCGACCGGATTCGGATGCAGCGCCACGCTACCGATGATGGCGTATTCATCCGGAGCCTGGCGACACGCGGCCACCTGGGCGGATTGTCCCGTGCCGCTTCCGAGGCGACCCGGGTGCTCGACGCGGCCGGTTTTGACGACATCATCATCGAGACGGTTGGAGTGGGGCAGTCCGAGGTAGACATCGTCAGGATAGCCGATACGGTCGTGCTGGTATCGGTGCCGGGACTGGGCGATGACATACAGGCCATCAAGGCTGGCGTCATGGAGATAGGGGATGTGTTCTGCGTCAACAAGGCGGACAAGGATGGAGCGGAACGCGTCGTACGTGAGATCCGTTCGATGCTGGAGACCGCCGTGCTGAATGGCGCCACGACACGATTCTCTGACCTGTTTGCCGCCCGAAGCGCCCTTGCGCCATCCGGCATGGCGCACGGTGCCGCCGCGGCAGCCGTTGCTTCAGACCAGGGCGCAGGACACCATGCGGCGGCGGCGCTGCCGGGGCATCCGAACCTGGAGATTCCACCCGTTGTCGCCACCGTGGCCGAGACGGGGCAGGGCATACTCGAACTGGTTGATGAAATCAAGGGCCATGAGGCAACGCTCGCGGCGACTGGGTTCCTGCGGACCAGGCGCGAGGGCAACCTCGCCTGGGAACTTGGGCGCGGCACCGCCGAGCGCGTGCTCGCGGCACTCGAACGGGATGGCACGACCGAATCGATGCTGGAGCTTTCCAGAGCGGTGCTGGACAGGCGCATGGACTTCTATGATGCGCTCGACCTCTTGCAAGCCACCCTCGTTCGATCGTAGCATCCATTCAACCAATCGTTCATTGATTACCGATACCGTACTGATGATAGCTGATACCAGTCCACACATGAGGGGGTTCGAATGGTCGTACAGGTAGATCACATCGGCATAGCCGTAGCAAGCATTGATGAATCGCTCAAGTTCTATACCGACATGCTTGGCATGAAGCTGCATGGAACCGAGACGGTGGAAGAGCAGAAGGTACGTACCGCCTTCCTGCCGCTCGGATCGACCGAACTCGAGCTGCTTGAATCCACCGCCCCGGATGGCCCCATCGCCAAGTTCATAGAGAACAAGGGCCAGGGCATCCAGCACATCGCATTTCGCGTGGACGACATAGACGCGGCCCTTGCGGAGCTCAAGGAGAAGGGCGTCCGCCTGATAGACGAGAAGCCCAGGTATGGCGCAGGCGGTGCCAGGATAGCATTCCTGCATCCAAAGGCGACGAATGGCGTGCTGATAGAACTTTGTCAGCGCACTTGATAAGATAGGAAGCAATTTTCCTGAAGGATGGAGCCAATCATATGGAAGCGAAACTGAAGGAGTTGGCCGGGCGCCGGGAGAAGATCCTGGCGGGCGGCGGACCGAAACGAGTCGCGGCTCAGCACGACAAAGGCAAGATGACCGCGCGCGAGCGCATCGAATCGTTCCTTGATCCCGGCTCATTTACCGAGATCGACGCGTTCGTCGAGCATCGGGCCACCGATCTGGGCATGGCCGATGTGGAGGCGCCAGGCGAGGGCGTTGTCATCGGATATGGCACGATTGAAGGCAGACTGGTCTACCTCTACGCTCAGGACTTTACCGTGATAGGCGGTTCCCTCGGCGAGATGCACGCTGCCAAGATATGCAAGGCCATGGACATGGCGATGAAGGTCGGCTGTCCCTGCATAGGCATCAACGATTCGGGCGGAGCCCGCATCCAGGAAGGCGTCGACGCCCTCTTTGGCTATGGCAACATCTTCTACCGCAACACACTCGCTTCCGGCGTCATTCCCCAGATTTCAGTCATCATGGGGCCGTGCGCAGGCGGAGCGGTCTACTCGCCCGCGCTGACCGACTTTACCGTCATGGTCGACAAGACATCGAACATGTTCATCACGGGCCCGCAGGTCATCAAGGCCGTCACCGGCGAGGACGTGAGCGCCGAGGCCCTCGGTGGCGCGCTGGTGCACAGCCAGACATCCGGAGTCGCGAGCCTGATGTTCGCCGATGAGCAGGCGACGATAGCGGGCGTCAAGAAGCTGCTGTCATACCTGCCCGCCAACAACATCGAGGATGTGCCGCTCGTTGCCAGCGGCGACCCCGTGGCGCGGGCGTGCCCCGACCTTGCCGGCATCATCCCTGACTCGCCGAACAAGCCCTACGACATCCGCGACGTCATCGCCAGACTCTTCGATGACGGCGACTACTTTGAACTGCAGCCATTGTATGCCAGGAATATCGTTACCTGTTTCGCCAGGCTCGGCGGCAGAACGGTCGGCGTCATAGCGAATCAGCCGAAGGAACTGGCCGGCGTGCTCGACATCAATGCGTCCGACAAGGCAAGCCGGTTCATTCGCACCTGCGACTCGTTCAACATTCCGCTGGTCACGCTGACCGATACCGCCGGCTACCTGCCCGGCGTCGGCCAGGAACATGGCGGCGTGATACGCCATGGGGCCAAGCTGCTCTATGCGTATTCCGAGGCGAGTGTTCCGAAGCTGACGGTCATCATACGCAAGGCGTATGGCGGCGCATACATTGCGATGTGTTCGCGCCACCTCGGAGCGGATCAGGTCTTTGCCTGGCCAAGCGCCGAGATAGCGGTGATGGGACCCGATGGAGCAGCCAACATCATCTTCAAGAAGGAGATCGATGAATCTGCCGATCCTGCCGCAACCCGCAAGGACAAGATCGAGGAGTACAAGCGCAATTTCGCCAACCCGTACAAGGCGGCCGCGCGTGGCTATGTCGATGATGTGATCGATCCCGCAGAGACCAGGGCCAGACTCGCGTCGGCCCTGACCATGCTGCTCGGGAAGCGTGAAAGCCGCCCTGCCAAGAAGCACGGCAATACGCCGGTATAAGGAAATCCGATGGAAACAGTATCGTTCATGTGGACCATCGTGCTGATCGGCATAGGCACGGTATTTACCTGTCTCATATCGCTCGTGGCGATGGTGAGTCTGTTCAAGCTGATCTTCGTCCGCGAAGCCAAGCCCGCTCAGTCGCCTGTGGCCGTGCCCACCACGTCCGGCGCGGGCAAGGGCATGGATCCGGCGGTCGTTGCCGTGATCATCGCGGCGATAGCCGTCTCGAGCGGTGTGCCCGCAGCGTCAATCAGGCTGGCATCGATTCAGCAGGCGAGTTTCAATACACCGGTATGGGGATATGTGGACCGCGTCGTTTCGGGCGCCATCAACGGTCGCGCGTAAGCTGCGACAGCATCTACACAAGGAGATGAAGTCATGATCAAGAATTATAGAGTCACCGTCAATGGTCAGTCCTATGATGTTGCTGTCGAGGAAGCCGGTGCCACCGCGGGTGGCGCTGTCGCGCAGCCGGTACAGGCCGCGCAGCCTGTCGCCGCTCCCCAGCCTGTCGTCCAGGCAGCCGCGCCCGCCGTTCCGGCAGCCGCCGGCGCGTCGACCGTCAAGGCACCGATGCCGGGCACCGTGCTGTCGCTGAAGGTCAGCCCTGGCCAGTCGGTCAAGCGCGGCGATGTCCTCCTTATCCTCGAGGCGATGAAGATGGAAAACGAGATCGCGGCACCGGCCAATGGCGTGGTGGCGGCGATCCGCGTGCAGGCAGGTTCCACGGTCAACACAGGGGATCCGATGGTTGACCTCGCGTAAGCGGGCCAACGGAACATAGTATGTGGCAGAATATACTTACATTCTTACGATCGACCGGCTTTGCCGGCTTTGGCGCCAGCCAGATGATGGTCTTCGGGTTCATACCCGGCGAAGTCATCATGCTGGTCGTGTCCTGTGTCCTTCTGTACCTGGGCATTGCCAAGAAGTTTGAGCCTTTGCTGCTCGTGCCGATAGCGTTCGGCATGCTGCTGTCCAACCTACCCCTGGGTGGCGTCTTCGACGCTCCAACCTCGTCGATGTCGGGCGGACTCGTCTACTACCTCTATTATGGAGTGAAGATGGGCATCTATCCGCCGCTCATCTTCATGGGAGTCGGCGCGATGACCGATTTCGGCCCGCTCATCGCGAATCCCAAGAGCCTCCTTCTGGGAGCCGCGGCGCAGGTTGGCATCTTTGTGCCGTTCGTGCTGGCCTTCTATCTCGGGCAATGGTTCCCGTCGCTCGGCTTTGACCTGAAGGCCGCCGCGAGCATCGGCATCATCGGTGGTGCCGATGGCCCGACCGCCATTTACCTGACCAGCAAGCTGAAGCCGGAGCTGCTGGGACCGATAGCGATAGCAGCCTATTCGTACATGGCCTTGGTTCCGCTGATCCAGCCGCCCATCATGACGGCGCTGACCACCAAGAAGGAGCGATCCATACGGATGGCCCAGCTCCGCGAGGTCACGAAGGTCGAGAAGATCGTATTCCCGATTGCGGTCACGATCTTCATCGGGCTTATCCTGCCTGCCGCGGTTCCGCTCCTGGGATCGCTGATGTTGGGCAACCTTTTCCGCGAGACAGGACTTACAAACAGGCTGTCCGATACGGCACAGAACGCCCTTATCAACATCCTGACGATATTCCTGGGCATATCAGTCGGTGCAACGGCCAATGCCGCCCGCTTCCTGCAGCCGCAGACGCTGATGATTATCGCCCTTGGGCTCTTTGCCTTCTCGTGCGGTACGGCCAGCGGCGTGCTCTTTGGCAAGCTGATGAACTGGTTCTCGGGTGGCAAGATCAACCCGCTGATCGGTTCTGCAGGCGTCTCGGCGGTGCCGATGGCTGCGCGCGTATCCCAGGTGGTTGGCCAGAAGGCCGATCCGAGCAACTACCTCCTGATGCACGCGATGGGCCCGAACGTGGCAGGCGTCATTGGCAGCGCGGTAGCAGCTGGCGTGATGCTTTCGTTCCTGAGTTAGATCCGGTCGATTTGCGGCTGGCCACACCAGAGTCAGCCACAAACAGCACTGCAGAAGAAGGCCGTCCACGGGTAACCGCGGACGGCCTTTCTGCATATCAGGTCTATCTGCCGCGGGGGCCGTACAGGTAGTTGAAGTAATCCATCTTGGTAGACAGTGTCTTGGCAAAGTTGGGCAGCGTCTGCCGGTATGACTCTATGGAGCGCCAGAAGTCGAAGAACGCACGGTCGCGGCCATAGGCGTCTGCATATATCCTGGTAGCCAGGGCGTCGGCTGTGCCCTTGATCGTCTCCGATTGCTCGTATGCCTTGGACAGTATCGAGCGCTGCTCGTTCTCCAGCTTGCCGAGCCATTCGGATTTCTTGCCTTCACCGAACGAACGGAAGGCCTGGGCAATCTGGTTGCGTTCCTTGATCATCCTGTTGTAGACGCTTTCGGTCAGTTCGTCGCTGTAACGGATCTGCCTGGGGATGACATCGAGTATCTCGATGCCATACTCGGGGGTAAGCTGCCTGGCGATGGCCAGCATATCCTCGGATATCTTGCGGCGGCCCTTCTCAATGGTCTCATATGAAGCCTGGGTCTGCGTCAGCTGGCGTAGGGAATCCGAACCCTCGGCGTCGCCAGTCTCGAAGGTCTCGCGCGTCGTGGACTGCAGAATTTCGTTCGAGTTGCGTACCGCTTCCCTGAGGAAGTTCGACGATATGGCGGTGCGAACGGCACTGTCCAGTACGTCATCGAGCTTGCCATAGGCACCGTTCAGCGTTGATACCGACTCATAGAACTGTTTGGCGTCGACGATGCGCCAGCGGGCGGTGGTATCCACCCAGATGAACTGGTTCTCCTTGGTAGGAATCCGTTGTGCCTCGCCATCCCAGGACATGACTTTCTTGGGGTAGGTAACAACGGTATCGACGAAGGGAGACTTGAATTTGAGTCCGGCGCTCGTTTCGACTTTGGTTATCTGGCCAAAGCGTACGATGACCGCCTGATAGCCTTCCTGCAGCACATAGAACGGCCCCATCAGCACGACCAGGCCAAGAGCAATGACGGCGATTACCAGCACGGTTATGAGCTTCTTCATTTTGTACCTCCGGCCGGCGCGCCAAAGCTCTTGATAGGCAAGAAGTTGCCCAATGAACTATCGATCAGTTCAACACCCTTCTCGTTGGCGAAAACCGATTCTATCATCTCGTAGTACAGGCGATCCCGTGTAACGTCGGGCGCCTTCCTGTACTCCTCGTAGACGGCCTTGAACCTGGCGACATCGCCGTTGGCGCGGTTGACACGCTCGGCGGCATAGCCCTTGGCGACCTGTACCAGCGCGTCAGCCTGACCGGTGGCCTTCGGAATTTCCTTGTTGTAGGCTTCCTTGCCTTCGCTGATCAGCCTGTTCATGTCCTGAATCGCCTTGTTCACATCTTCGAAGGCGGCCTGTACGCCGGTCGGCGGAACGATGTTCTGCAGCTTCACCGCGATGATGTCAATGCCAAGGCCGTAATCCTTCAACGTCTTGTTCATCAGCTCGACGCCGGCCTGCTCTATGGCCACGCGTTGCGAACCCATCACGTCCAGGATGGTCCTGTCACCGACGAGCATGTTGATGACCGACTGGCTGATATCCCTGATCGTCTTCTGCCGGTCTTCGACATTGAAGAGCCATGCCTTCGGATCGCTGATCCTGTACTGGATTATCCATTCGACATCGACGATGTTCAGGTCGCCGGTAAGCATCGTCGATTCTTCCGGATACTTGCGGTCTTCGTACTTCGTCTGAACTCCGGCCAGTTCTGTCCTGAAGCCGAACTGCTCTGCCTGGACTACCCTCGTCTTGACGTTGAAGTTCTTCTGGATGCCGAATGGCCACTTGAAGTGCAGCCCTGGCTCGGCAATCTCGGTGAATTTGCCGAACGTCAATACGACCGCCTGCTCCGTCTGGTCCACCACGAAGAAGCTCGTGGAAAACAGCACAATCACCGCTATGGCGGCGACGATCAGGACGACTGTCATGATCTTGACCGGTCCACGGAGTGGTGTAACGTTTCTGTCTGACATGGATCCCCCTTTATTGCTTCAGGGTACAGCGATGCGGGGGCATAATCAAGCAAATCGGGCTGCTTTTCAGGAATTGCTCTCGTCGCGCGGCAAGGCACCTGGAGGCAGTCCTTCCGCGAAGGATGGGCCCAGCATCGAGCGGAGCAGAACGACGGCCCCGGCGCTCAGAGTTGCCACTATGTCGAGGCCTTCGGCTGACCCGATGCCCGGCGGAGTCGCGAGCCGCAAGCAATGGAGCAGGTAGCCTCCAGACCGAGGCTGACCGCCATACTTGGTGTCTCCAAGCAAGGCGAGCCCCCGCGAGGAGGCCTGGACGCGGATCTGGTGAGTTCTGCCGGTTTCCAGGTGGATCATCGCCAGCGTACAGCCATGGGCACGAGCGATCGGCTCGACTCGGGCTATCGCGCTCTTGCCCTCGGTTCCGGTCACGCTGGTCCTGGTCCCGGCATCGCGCGACACGACATCATGCCAGTCTGCGGGTCGGTCCAGATCCCCGCCCAGCAGGGCAAGATATGTCTTGCGTATGTGGCCATCGCGCAGCGCTTGGCTGAAGGCCGCCGCGCCGCGGAGGCTGGCCGAGACGGCAAGGGCGCCCGATGTGTTGCGGTCCAGCCGGTGCAATGGAGCAGGTACAAAGGCCAGCGACCCGGCAATCCGTTCGGCGAAATAAGCGCGAGCCAGCGTGTCGATGCCGTCGGGTCCGTGCGTCAGAAGACCCGCGGGCTTGTTGATGATGACCAGGTCGGCCGTCTCCACGATGATCATGCCCGAGAACCGTCGTGAGGCATCCAGATCGGTTCGGTCCGGCGACATGCGCGGTCGTGGCGCCGACGCGCCGACATCCAGTCTGACTTCGACCGAGTCACCGGCGGTCGTCCGTGTCGCGCCGTCGGCGCGTTTGCCGGCGAGGCGTACGGAACCATCGCGAAAGAGTCGATAGACGAATGACAGCGGTCTGTCGGGATACAGCACCCTGATTATTCTGTCCAGACGCCTGCCTGCATCATCGGGTCCAATCGTAAAGCGTTGTGTGGTATAGGGCATGCTGTGGTGTCCTGGATTCTGCCTGTCGAGCGCCTGCACTCAATCGCGCAGATACTGCTTGACAAGGTTCACCATTATAACTGAAATTCTGGTAATGGAACACCACAGGGCGCTTGCCTTTACGGCCTTGCTGAGAAATGACGTATTCTTCTCCGCCGCAATGAGCCTCTTCATCGCCCAGTTCGCGAAGGCTCTGATCGCCCTGCTGACCAACCGCAAGGCTGGGTTCAAACAGATCATGTCCACGCTGTTCTGGAAGACTGGCGGCATGCCCTCCAGCCACAGCGCCCTGGCCATAGCCATAGCGACAGCCATAGGCTTCTCCGATGGCGTCTCTTCCGACATCTTTGCCCTGTCCCTGTTCTTCGCCCTGGTGGTCATCCGCGACGCGATGGGTGTCAGACGCGCGGCCGGTGTCCAGGCACGGGCGCTCAATGTGCTTGGGTCGCGCATGTCAAAGCGCCTGCACATATCGTTCAAGCCGGTCAAGGAAATCAATGGTCACACCTTTCCGCAGGTAGTGGTCGGAGGCTTGATGGGCTTTTTCATCGCGCTTGCGGTGAAGACACTGTAGGACGCGTGGTTGCGATAGAACGCGCGTCCGCCCGCGTGCCCGTCATCATCGGCGTTGTGCTCGCGATGCTTGTCGCCGTGGCCGGCATCGGCGTGCCCCGGTTGAGCGCAGCGCAGGCCGCCGGATCCAGAATCATCGCGATACCCGCATCGATATCGGAACCGGCCGTGCTCGCCGCCCTGAAGGCCGCGGGTATGGACCGGGTCTGGAGCGCGGCGAACACGGTCATTCCGCTCAGCGACTTCTCGCGCATCGTCGAAGTACCTTTCGCCGAGGCTGAATCGCGGGCCGGCCCCGGAGATCCACGCAGGACACCGCTGTTCGATGAACTGGAGCGCCGGCTGATAGCTCTGGGACCCGATGGTGCACCATGGCGCCTATTGTATGTGCAGGCCTCCGGAGCGCATGACGATGTGGCGATAGCTCGCGCTCTCTCGGGGCTGGGTGTCAGCTGGACATCAAGCGCTCCGGATGGCGCGGGTGTCCAGAGCTACTGGTGGTGGCTCCCGGTATGCGCTTGGGGGCTCTGGCTGACCGTGAGGCGCCCCAGGGGCGACCGGCTGTACCGCTTCCTGCTGGTCTGCGTCTGGCTTCCGATGCTTGCCAGGTCGAGTCCCGAAGCCGCCATGCTGGCAATCGTCATGCAGCCGGCAACCCTGCTGGTGGTTCGGGCCAGAGCCGCCCGCACGGTCAAACCCATACGGGCGGTACTGATTCTGTATGCCAGCACGGCCATAGCCATGCTGGCTCTTGACCCACCCAGCATATGCTACCTGCTCGTGTCCGCCGCCTTCACTGGCCTGGTGCCATACGTATACCCGCGAATGGACCGATTGCTGCATCGACGATGGCTGCACGAGGCTCCCGTCTTTGTACCGCTGACCATCACCGGTCTGCGCGGTCAGGCCAGGCACCTGACCATGGGGCTGGCCATTCCCATGCTGGCCATTGGCATCTTCGCGGCGGTGCTGCCTGCGGGCTCGGGAGCTGTCATCGGCAGCGCCGGGATGCGCCTTGAACGAAGCCAGCATCTTGGCCATCTGGACGGCCGTGACCTTGTGGAAAAGCACATCGCCTACCAGCGGGCCCTGACCTGGGGCCGGATAGGCGATGCCGTCTGGGGACAGAAAACCTTTACGGAGGCCTACCAATACGTTGAAAAATCCGGTACGATGCATCGCTCGAGCGGGGACGGACAGGCCGATTCTGACCGCAATGGTCCGAATCCGGAGCAGAGCATAGCCATGCCAAAGCAGGCACTGGCGATACTTGCAGAGGGCTGGGCGTTCACGGTGTCCTCCGCCCGACCGGCCTTGCAGGTCGGGAAGTAGCGACACCCGCGTACCAGCGCACAGAAGATCGATATGATAGGACGTTGCATGACCAGAGTTCGCGAATTCAGGCACGGAGGCGTTGCGGTCGATCACCGTGTACCCTATCGGCCGGCACCCATAGAGAATGCGTTTCTGCCGATGAATGCCGTTGTCGTGCTCAAGGATGCCAGGGCATCGATCGAGCCTGCGCCGATAGTCTCGGTAGGGCAGGAGGTTCGAGAAGGTCAACTCCTTGCCAGGTCGAAAGGGAACGGTTCCCCCAATGTCCATTCGCCCATTCCGGGCATCGTACGGCGAATCGAAACCGTGACGATGCCTGGCGGCTATCAATCCAGGGTTATCGTGATTTCTCTGGAAGGCTCCTTCAGCATGCTGGGCAAGCGGTCGGAACGGTATCTCTGGAAATCGCTGAACAAGGCGGACATAGCGCACATCATCCAGGAGAAGGGCATCGTCTGCGTCTCGAGCGGCCGGCCCCTGCACGATGTGATGACCAGCCATGTCGATCATCCAGGATCGATCATGGTCGTCAGCGCGCTGGAGATGGATCCATACCGGCGTACCGAAGAGGCGCTGATGGAACAGCGCACCGAGGACGTTATCGACGGCTGGGCGATAGCGGCGCGCGTCGTGCTGCCATCCAGGGTCATCGTCGCCCTCGACGAAAATTCCTCGCCGGAGATCCGGCAGAAGCTCGCTTCGATCATGGCTGCCTCCGAACTTGATGCGACGATAGAACTGTTCAGGCGGCGTTTTCCGCAGGACATGCCTGGCCAGATAGCCGATGCACTCGGCATCGACCAGCCCGATCAGCTCTTCGTGCTGGAGCCCAGCACGCTCGTGGCGCTCCATGACGCGGTTGTGTCCAACAAGCCGCACATCGAGCAGTACGTCTATGTCGGTGGAGGTGCGATCAAGCATCCCGGCATACTGAAGGCAAGGATCGGGGCTCCGATCGGCGACCTGATCGAGGAGTGTGGCGGGTTTCTGGGGCAGCCGGCGCGGCTGGTGATGGGAGGGCCGTTCCGGGGCAGGCTCGCGGCCAACCTTGACGTATCGGTGACTCGCTCGACCCGCGCCGTGCTTGCCCTAACGGCAGCAGAGACCAGGAGCGCCCCAGAACGCGCCTGTGTCCGGTGTGGCGACTGCGTCGAGGCCTGTCCCGAGGGGCTTGATCCATTCAGACTGCTCAAGCTGCTCAGGGCCGGCCGGCGTGACGAGGCGCTGCTTTCGGGCCTGGCTCGGTGCTCTTCGTGCGGCGCCTGCGCCTACGTCTGCCGCTCCCGCATTCCACTGGCACACATCTTTGACACGGCACAGGAAGGCGGATTGGTGTCATGATCGATACGCGCACACAGGCGGGTCTCTGGCCGCCCTATATACATGGATGGAAGACGAGCGGAAAGGCTTCATGGATATGTGTCATGACGCTGCTGCCTGTCATTGGCTGGTCATCCGCCCTGTATGGGCGGCAGGCCCTGGAGGTCTGGATTTCGGCGCTCGCCGCATCGACTGTTGCCGAGGCGATCGCCTCCGCGCTGCTGCGGAAGTGGACGCTCGGCGATGGCAGCGCCGTCATAACGGGGCTGCTGATTGCATCGGCGATGCCACCGGCCATTCCATGGTACATCCCCGCCGTCGCCTCGCTCTTTGCGATATTGATCGTCAAGGCGGCTTTCGGCGGGCTGGGGTCGAACTGGATGAATCCGGCTCTGGGTGGCATAGCGTTCGCGTATGCGAACTGGCCGGCGGCCATGCGTGAATTTGTAATGCCCAGAATCATCTCCGGGGTCGATGGCGTCAGCGCCTCCACCCCGCTGGCCTTCGCGCGGGGGCTGACCGGTGGACTCGATGGCCGCGTGATGGATGCGCTGCGCGGGGCCGGATATCCGCTGTCCGGCATCGATAGCGCCATTACCGGATTTCTGAACGATGCCGTGTTCTCAAGGCTGGGCGCCCGATTGCCCGATGGCTACTTCGACATGCTGCTCGGGTTCAAGCCGGGCGCCATCGGCGAGAGCGCGCTCTTCCTTGTGATGATCGGCTCGATAGTCCTCATCGCACTGCGGCTCATAAAGGCGGAAATACCGCTGGCGATGCTCGGCGTCTTCGGACTGCTTGCGCGCATCTTCGGCACCGGACTGCCTGGCGAGAACCTGTTTGCCGGCGATGTGCTCTATGCGCTTTCGGGTGGCGGGATCGTGCTGGCGGCATTCTATATGGCCAGCGATCCGGTCAGTTCGCCGGTGGGTAGGACGCATGGCTACATCTATGGAGCCGCCACCGGTGCCCTGTGTTTCGTATTCAGGCGCTGGGGAACCTATACCGAGAGCGTCGTCTACGCGATCCTGGTGATGAACATGATAACACCATTCATGGAACGAATAGGTACGATGCCTCGGTCATCGGCCAGGAAGGCCACCACGATATGAGCAGCCCGTCATTCGACAGGAACCTCGCGATCGGCATTGTGCTCGTGCTGCTGTGTACAACCGCTGCCGGGCTCGGGTCGCGGTATGCCGCCGCCCAGGCGGGTGCCTACCTTGCCCAGCAATCCGACCAGTACCTTGCGGCGCCGGCCAGACACTCGGTCTGGAACACCATCAGGACCGGCCAGGTCATAGGGCGCGCCGTCTCGGCCAGGCAGGGAGCGGTGTATCTCGTGTCGATAAGGCGCCAGGGTGGCGAATACCGCGCCCTTGCGCGCTCCGATGCGGATGGCGCTCTGCTGTCGGTGGTATCACTGGGGGCGAATGCCGGTTTCTCGTATGCCCCCAGACTCGATGCGCTGTTTGCCAGAGCAGCCGGGGTTGCCACGCATGGTGATGATTCACCCGTCGATCTGGCGCTCAAGCCGAAGATACTCGATGCGCTCGAGACCATAACGAAGCTGGAGCGTGCCAGAACGGAGTCTGCCAATGCCCAATGACGATCGAACCGAGAAGACACGGGCCTGGGCGGCCTTCGTAGGCCTGACGCCGCTCCTGGTGTTCTCGAATGGTCTCCTTATCGGCCTGGTGCTTGGCATGACCTTTCTGGTCGTTCACAGTGTCGCCTCGGTGACGGCCCTGCTGGTGCCGGTTTCTTTTGGCCGGCGTCGCATCTTTGTATTCTCGATGGCGGGTGCGATGATCGCTGCGAGCGTCTGCGCGACGCTCCTGCGTATCGTCGATCCGCTGCTGTTCGAGTCGGCGTTTAGCCGTGTCTTCCTGACCGCCTATACCGTACCCGTGTTCAATGCTGCTGTTGTTCCCGCCTCGATGGCCGACCGGGAACGCGCATGGGAGAACATGGCCAGGGGACTGGGGTATGGACTGGCGATTGTACTGATCGGGCTCGTGCGGGAGCTGATGGCGTCCGGCGCGGCATCGATGGCTCCATCGACCAATCCGCCGGTTCTCCTGCCGATCATGGCACAGCCTGCCGGCGCCATGGTGCTGCTGGGCCTGGTCGCGGCCGGATTCCGCGCCGTCACCGCAAGGAGTTTCAATCGATGAGCATCTTTGGCCTGGCCTTCTACTTTACCTTCGGGGGCAATATTCTGGTGCAGTGGGGCGTCGTTCCCGGCTCCAGCACAACCCGCGGCGGTTCATGGGGTGCTGCACTCGCCTTCATCATCGCGGCTGCTGCAGCCGGCCTGTTCGATGGCCTCATATTCAGGTATACGCTGACCCCGATGGGTCTGGAATCGATGGCGCCGATCACGTTCGCCATCTTCGTCTTTGGCATATATGCCGCGCTGCGGGCGGTGTTCGCCAGCCTCGGCTCGTCCTTCGTCGACCCCTTCGACGAGAGAAGCTTTCAGATGACGCTCGTGCTCTACGCGGCGGCGATGACTGCCGGGCAGTGCTTCTCCTCTGTGTGGCTGCTGCTTGGCGGAGGTGCCATGGCGGCCTTTGGGTATCTGGCCGCAACCCGATTCCTCGACGCGATCATGGAACGGCTCGAGCTGGAACCCGTTCCGGCTGCGTTCCGTGGCGCTCCCATACGGTACATCAGCGCCGGCCTGATGGCCCTGGCCTTCTCGGGGGTGGATGCCAGCTTCTTTGCCCGGATTTCCGGCTAGTCCGGCGGAGCGCTCCGACTTTCAGCCTTTCGCGCCTCCATGAACTGCGCTATAATCATCGGTCAATGACACTAAAGGATGATCCTGCATGCTAAAAACGCACCTGATTCTGGGGACATACAATCATCTTGCTGAGGGGCTCGACGATACCGCGTTCGAGCGAACCTATCAGACGTGTTATAGGCCGTTCCTGTCGGTGCTGAACCGGTTTCCCGAAATTCAGGCCGCGCTGTACTATTCCGGCAGCCTTTTGAAGCGCCTCGAGACATTGCACCCCGAATACCTGATGCTGCTCGAGGAGATGAGCGCCAGGCGGCAGATCGAGCTGCTCGGAGGCGGGTTCTATGCCCCGCTGCTGCCACTGATACCGGGTTCCGATAGACTTGGCCAGATAGAGCTGATGACGACCTATCTGCGCAAGGGTTTTGGCAAGCGTCCGCGGGGGTGCTGGCTTGCCGAATATGCCTGGGAACCCTGGCTTGCCTCGACACTGCAGGCCTCGGGCATGGATTACACGATGCTGCTGGACCGGCAGTTCCGCGAGGCGAGCGGCCAAGCGAACCTTGAACTGGCGCCTGTCGTTACCGAGGATCAGGGCCGATGCCTGACCGTGTTGCCGGTTCGCGACTGTTCCGAGAGTTTTGGCCAGCCATGTGGCTTCGTCGAGGCGGCCGAAGCCGCGGAACCCTGCGCGCTGACCGTGTTGATGCTGCAGGGAGAGCACATCGCCAGGCTCTGGGAAGCCTCGGGGCTCGAATCGCCGGACCTGTACATGGAGCGCACCTTCGCGTGGTTCCGCAAGAATTCACTTGAGGCGGAGACGACGACGCCGTCGCGCTATCTGAAGACCAGGCGGGTCACCTCCAAGCTGTATTTTCCCGGCTCCGCATCGGTCCGATTCACGCGTGCCATCGCGGCGCCCGGTTCGACCGCCACCTGCGGCAGCCTCCGGTCGGCCATCGTGCGATACGCGGGAGCCGCGGCGCTCTACTCCAGGATGTACTACGTACATCTGCTGATAGGCCAGCTGCGCGGTGACAAGTCCAGGAAAAAGACCGCCGTAGAGGATCTATGGAAGGGGCAGGGCAATGACGCCTACTGGATGTCGCCGGGCGGCGGCATCGACAATCCGTCGGTCCGCGAGGTGGCCTATCGTTCGTTGATCGATGCCGAGATGACGACGAGACAGAAGGCCGTCTTCGCCCCGGGCGTCGTCAGGGCGGATGTAGACTTCGACGGTGGCAAGGAATTCATATATCAGGGCACGGAGCTCAACGCCTATGTCCATGCGCGCGGAGCGGTCATCACCGAACTGGATGCCCTCAAGGCTCGGCGCAACCTGTGTGATCTGTTTGCCGACGCTCCCGAAGGCGACACATCCAGAAAGCAATGCTTTGTCGACCGGCTCTACGCCGAAGCCCCGGATGCCGATCGCGCGGTTGAACCCTGGAAGGGAGACATCGGCCCCTTCGCGACGCATCACTTCGACGAGATAACCGATCCGGGCCAGCAGCCATCGATGTCGTTCGTCAAGGATGGCGTGGTAGGAATAGGCGGCGCCAGGCGCTCGCTGGCGATAACCAAGCGGTTCACGTTCAACAAGAAGACCGTCAAGGTGTCCCACACGATCCAGAACCGATCCGACGCGACCGCGTGCTTCCACTTTGGCGTCGAGCTGAATCTGTCACTGGGGCCCGAACCGCTGGAGGCGATACTGGCAGATGCGGTATCGGTCGATCCGGCCGCGCTGTCGGCCGGACATGGCACGTCGCTTGGCACGCCCGCCCGCCTCATGATGCGGGGCTCGGGTCCGATCAAGAGCATCTCCATCGTGCCGAGCGTCACCGCGCAGATGAGCGCCGCTTCCATCGGCGCCATCGTCAGGCAGGGAACCGCGGTGCTCCTGACATGGCCACTCGAACTGGCCTCCGACGCGACCTGGAGCGCCGAAATCATGCTTTCGATACAGGAATGACCAGTATGCCAGTCTCACTGCCTTCCAGCCTCGCAGGCTCACGCATCCATCTGGTCGGAGCCAAGGGCACGGGCGTCTGCGCGCTTGCGGAATTGCTCGTTGGCGCCGGTGCGCTGGTCAGCGGATCCGATGTCGATGACGTGTTCTATACCGATGAGGTGCTGGCCGCGATCGGCGTGCCCGTACACGGCTTCTCTGCGGATTCCATAAGCCCCGACCTGGACCTCGTCATCCACTCGGCCGCGTATCGGCCCGATACCAACCCGGAGCTGGTACGCGCCCGCGAGCTGGCCATCCCTATCATGACCTATCCCGAAGCGCTCGGTTCGTTTTCGATGCTGCGCGATTCCAGCGGCATTTGCGGCGTCCATGGCAAGACGACGACGACGGCGCTGGCCGGCACGCTGGCGCGTGCCCTGCATCTGCCGGCGGCGGTGCTCGCCGGCAGCGCCGTGGGCGCGTTTGGCGGTCGATCGACGCTGACGCTCGGCGACGACCTGTTCATAGCGGAGACCTGCGAGTACCGCAGGCATTTTCTGTCATTCAGGCCGCGCCGCGTCATACTGACCAGTGTCGAGCCCGACCATCAGGATTACTATCCCGACTACGAGTCGATAGCCGCGGCCTTCGTCGAATACCTTGTGTCGTTGCCGCCCGGCGGCACGGTTGTCTACTGCGCCGACAATCCTGGCGCGGTCGATGTCTGGACACGCGCTCGCAAGGCGCGGCCCGACCTGCGCGGCACCCCGTACGGCTTCACCGCCGCCGGCCCTTTCGGCATCGTGTCGTACCGGGTCGCCGAGGAGCGCGGTATCTGGACGCTGCGCGGATCCGGCCGGGCGTGGCGCATCCGGATCCCCGGAAGGCATATTGCCCTCGATGCGGTGGCCGCAACGGCGCTCTGTGCGGCAATCGTCGCTGACCGGGAATCGGGTCGATCACTGAGCGAGTCCGAGCTGGACGCGATGGCTCTGGCACTGGAGCAGTTTACCGGTTCGCGACGCCGCTCGGAGATACTGGGAGAGGCCCGGGGCATCCTATTCATGGATGATTATGCCCACCATCCCACGGCGATCGACGCGACCCTGTCTGGCCTCAAGGAGTTCTATCCGCAGCGCCGGCTGGTCGTCGATTTCATGTCGCATACCTATTCCCGGACCGCCGCCCTGCTGGAGGAATTTGCCTCGGCCTTCGGAGCCGCCGACCTCGTGATACTGCACCGCATCTATGCGTCGGCGCGCGAGACACCGGATCCATCAGTCAGCGGCCGGCTGCTCCATCAACGTGCCGTCGCGCATGGGGCCCAAGCCGAGTACTTCGAGGAACCGATCGATGCGCTGCCGTTTCTGCGGTCGGCCTTGCGTGACGGAGACGTATTCCTGACGATGGGCGCCGGTGACAACTGGAAGCTTGGCCGCGCGCTCTACGAGGCGTTCTCCGGGTCGGCGGCGACGAAAGGATCAGCATGAAGAGCATGACAGGCTATGGAGCGGCGCGCATCGATGTGCCTGCCATCAAGGCATCATTGACGGCCAAGTCCTGGAACAACCGATTCCTCGAGCTAAGCGTGCAGATGCCCGGATATCTTGGACCGATAGAGCGTCAAATCCGCGAGTTCGTAGAATCACGGGTGGGGCGGGGCAAGGTCGAACTGTCAATCAGGGTGCTTGGCGGCGACATGCCGACCAATGTCGTCGTCGATGTATCGAGCGCGGCATCGGTGGCCCAGGCCATCCGGCGTCTGGGATCGGCAGCGGGCATCGACGAGCCGGTGCGCCTGTCGCATATCCTTGGTATCGATGGCATGATAGCCTATGAACGGACCGTCGATGCCGACGAGCTGTGGGTCGCGCTGGCCCCGGCGCTGGCGAGCTGTCTCGACGCCTTCGATGCCGAGCGCGAGCGCGAGGGCGCTGCCACCAGACTCGACCTCGAGCAGAAGCTGCGTTCGCTCGAAACAGCGCTGGACACGATCGAATCCGCCGTGCCGGACATCGAATCGACGATTCGGACGACGCTGCGTTCCCGGTTCGTGGAAGTGATGGGCGATCTTGTCGATGAAAGCCGCATCCTGGCCGAGCTGGCCTCGTACCTGGCAAAGCACACGATCAACGAGGAGATTGTCAGGTTGCGCTCGCATATCGGTGCCTTTCGGTCTACGATGGACGAGCCGTTGTGCGGCAAGAAGCTCGACTTCATCTGCCAGGAGATGAACCGTGAGGCGAACACGATAGGCTCCAAGAGCGCCGACGTCCGCATTTCCGGCGCCGTGATAGCGATGAAGGATGCCGTGGAGAACATACGCGAGCAGGCAAGGAACATCGAATGAATCCTGTCGCAGCAGAACCGCCGCGAGTCTCGATCATAGCGATTTCAGGCAAGAGCGGATGCGGCAACTCCACCGTGTCGCGGCTCGTTTCGGAGCGGCTGGGCCGAAGGCTTGTCAACTATACGTTCCACACGATGGCTGAAGAACTCGGCGTTCCGTTCGTCACGTTGCTGGAGATGGCGAGCGCCGATGCCAATTACGACAGGACGCTCGACGAACGTCAGGTCGCCATGGCTCACGAGGGTGATTGTGTCATAGGTTCGCGGCTGGCCATCTGGCTGGTCAGGGATGCCGCGCTCAAGGTGTATTTGCACGCATCGAGCGAGGTGCGTTCGGAACGCATACGCCGACGCGAAGGCGGCGACAGCGCCGAGGTTCTGGCGTTTACCAAGCGCCGTGACGAGACGGACCGTGAACGCTACCTGTCCATCTACGGCATCGACAATGACCGCTACGACTTTGCCGACCTGGTCATCAATACCGAGCGGATGACACCGGAACGCATAGCCGATGTCGTCATAGCGGCAATCGGCGGCAGGCCAACGCATGGCTGAACGCCATCGCCATGTCGTCTTGGTTACGGGTGCGTCGAGCGGCCTGGGCAATGCATGCGCGACGTATCTCGCCAAGAAAGGCTATGCCGTCTATGGTACGAGCCGCACTCCGGAGTCGAGGCTGCGGCGAGCCGACGAGTTCTTCGAGCTGATCAGGATGGACGTAACCGAGGATGATTCGGTGTCCAGCGGCGTATCCTATGTGCTGGCAAGGGAAGGCCACATCGATACGCTGATATGTGGCCACGGCTTTGGCATTGCCGGGCCGGTCGAAGAGACACCGATCACGGACGCGATGCGCCAGATCGATGTGAACTTCACGGGCGTCGCGCGCATCGTCCATGATGTGCTGCCGGGGATGCGGGCCGGCGGTGGCTCGATACTGGTTGTCGGCTCGCTGATGGGCCGTACCGGACTGCCATTCAACGCCTATTACTCCGCCAGCAAGTTCGCCCTCGAGGGCTTTGTCGAGTCGATGCGCATGGAGCTGCATGGCTTTCCGGTCAGGCTCGCGCTGATCGAGCCAGGCGACTTCAGGAC